>RCUF01000035.1_pt1 | contig 116047 bp, 106 predicted proteins | sample 2166311 | NCBI WGS metagenome assembly RCUF01 (sample SAMN09932608, study PRJNA488358) | compost metagenome | feature: garden; material: soil; isolation source: compost soil in 4-hydroxybenzonitrile-enriched culture | place: Germany: Experimental Botanical Garden Goettingen | collected 2016-01-27 | reverse complement strand
GGATCAAGCGGTGCAGGGATCATCTTCCTTGCACCGCTAGTTCTAGTTTTAACAGCAACCCTACTTTTTGGAAAGCCCCTTTTAAATATTCAAGCTCTTTGATGTCAAGTTGAATGTAAGGTTAGTGTATAAAGTACACTTAATTTCGAATATAGATTCAGATATCCCTCTCTTTCAGTGAAATAAGTGCATAATATGCAATTAATCCAGTTTGAAGAGTTAAATCTTGCAATTTAAATGTAAGAAATGCAACTAACAATTTAGGAGGCATTGCCATGAACAGCAAATTGAATAATTCACATCTGGGAATGCCAGATTTAACATCAACCCAAATACAGAATCCGCCAGAAGCTATCTATATACACATTCCTTTTTGTACGAATAAATGCTTCTATTGTGATTTCAATTCCTATGTGCTCAAGGACCAGCCCGTGATGGACTACCTTCGTGCGTTGGATCATGAGATGGAGCTTACCGTTCAAGCTACTCCGCCCGGAGTCATTAAAACGATCTTTGTAGGTGGAGGAACACCAACGGTATTAAATCCACAAGAGATGGAGTATTTTCTGAGTTCCATTCGCAGACATTTTCCAAACTGGGATTCCAATATCGAATTCACAATGGAGGCGAATCCAGGTACAACCGATCTTGAAAAGCTATCCGTAATGAAAGCTGGAGGAGTGAATCGGGTTAGCTTCGGTGTTCAGGCATTCCAAAATGAACTGCTCTCTGGTATCGGACGAATCCATAATACAGATGATGTGTATCGTAGTTTGGACAATGCTCATAAAGCGGGTCTGCATAACCTGTCAATCGACTTAATGTTTGGTTTGCCTAACCAGACGGTTGAGATGCTGGATCAGAGTGTTACGCGGGCTCTTGAGCTGGGACTCCCACATTACTCTATCTATAGCTTGAAGGTTGAGGAGAATACTCTTTTTCATACGCTGTTTCAACGAAATCAGCTTCCACTGCCAAATGAAGAGGACGAATTGAAGATGTATCTTCTATTGATGGAACGGATGAAGAAATCAGGATACAAGCAGTATGAAATCAGTAATTTTGCGAAGCCGGGATTTGAAAGCCTTCATAATATAACGTATTGGCGTAATGAGGATTATTATGGATTGGGTGCGGGCGCACACGGTTATGTTGGACATCAGCGTCATATGAATATTAAGGGAGTTAATCCTTATGTAGAAGCTGCTAAAGAGAAACTTCCTCGACTTGAACAGTACACAGTGGGCCAAGCTGAAGCTATGGAGGACTTTGTGATGGTGGGTCTGCGCATGCTGGATGGAATTCGTGATCAGGACTTTACCGCACAGTTCGGGGCTGATTTGGAAATTATTTTTAAAAGACCGTTGAGTAAAATGGTGAACAGTGGTTTGCTGGAAAGACACACTGACGGCGGAGGTTATCGACTTAGCGATAAAGGAATATTGTTCGGAAACGATGTATTCGGAGAATTTATCGGAGAGCTCACATCGAAGCCGTAATCAAGTAATGATTTATATCACATTCTCTCTTGAACTTTTATACGTATTAATGTATATTTATTCGTATTAGTTTTGGTTTTGTTTAAGGAGGAGAGAGAATGCCGGCCGTAGCGGTATGCAGACAAGCGCAGCTTGAAGATGTTGAGCCATTATATTTAATGATAGAAAATTATGCCCGTCAAGGGATTATGCTTCCACGCTCCCGCGCTGTGCTGCAACGGCAAATTGGCGATTTCGTAGTGGCTGAAGTGGACGGAGTCGTTGTAGGCTGCGGATCGCTCTGCAGATTAGGTGAAGAGTTGGTTGAAGTCCGGTCACTTGGCATAGCTGAAGGATTTAAAGGCCGAGGATTAGGCTCAATGCTGGTGGAACAACTCGTTAAGGAAGCAAGACGCCTCTCGATTCCTAAAATAATGGCTTTAACTTACGAAGTCTCTTTTTTTCTGAAAAATGGCTTTACAGTTGTTGAAAAAGAGATTTTCCCTGAAAAAGTATGGACGGATTGCGTAAATTGCTCGAAACAACACTGCTGTGATGAAATAGCTGTACTTAAGATACTGGACTGACTTGACAATTGTCAGGTTGGTTTGGTATTTTTGTATTATGGTTTAGCACTCATCGAGTTAGAGTGCTAACGACAAAAAACAGTGATCAGGAGGGATTTCCATTGTTGACGGAGCGCCAGAGAATGATTTTGACAGCTATTGTAGATGACTATATTCGTTCGGCGGAGCCGGTGGGGTCCCGAAGTATCTCCAAGCGTGGAGATGTCGGGTACAGCCCGGCAACGATTCGCAATGAGATGGCAGATCTTGAAGAGCTGGGATTTTTGGAACAGCCGCATACTTCGGCGGGACGTATACCTTCCCATAAAGGATACCGATACTATGTGGATCACTTGTCTCCATTAAATCTGCTTCCTTCAGAAGAGCTTTCTACACTGAAAACTTTTTTTGCTGAAAAATTAAATGCAATCGAACAGGTTGTGCAGCATGCCGGAACGATTTTGTCCCATATGACAAACTACACTTCCATCCTACTTGGGCCGGAAGTTTTTCATACATCTCTGCGTCATTTTCAACTGCTCCCGTTGAATGATACTACGGCGGTTGCCATTGTCGTTACTAACACAGGACAGGTTGAGAACAAGACGGTTGCCATTCCGGCGGGCGTCTCCGTAGCAGATTTGGAGAAAGTAGTTAATTTGCTTAATCGAAAGCTGGCAGGAGTACCGATTTATAAGCTGAAATCTGCACTGTATAGTGAGATCGGACAGGAAATGCAGCGTCACATTAATCATTTTGAAGAGCTGATTCAAGTGCTTGATGATGTGCTTGATGGTGGTGGGCAAGATGCACAGCGGTTGTTTCTTAGTGGAGCGACAAATATGCTGACACAGCCAGAATTTCGCGATGTCGATAAGGTGAAGAGTATTTTGGATCTTTTGGAAGAGACACCGACATTGATGAAAATGATGACCTCGGCTTCTGCTAACTCGGGCATACAAGTGCGTATCGGTCTCGAAAATGATCATGAGGCATTTGCGAACTGCAGCCTTATTACAGCGACCTATGCGATTGAAGGCGAAGCTGTAGGAACAATCGGCATATTAGGACCAACTAGAATGGAATATGCCCGGGTCATCCGGATTTTGGATATATTATCTAAAAATATGACCAATTTTTTATCCAGATTGCATGAATGATTAAATCCAACATTTGAATGGTAAACATGTTAAGGAGGTGACATCTTGAAGAAACAGTCTGTTCAAGAAGATAATATGAATACGAATCAAGAGGAAGAATCCACATTGAACGATAACGTGAATCAAGATCAAAGTCAGCAGGAGGAAGCTTCATTTTCAGCCGGGGAAACAGGGCAAGTTAATGAGGATGTTGTTGTATCGGAAGATGCATCACCTGAGACCGGGAAGCTTCTTGCGGAAGTGGAGGAGCATAAACAACGTTTACTTCGCACACAAGCTGATTTTGATAATTTCCGCCGTCGTACACAGAAAGAAAAGGAAGAACTCGGAAAGTATGCATCTGCCAAACTTATTACCGAATTGCTGCCAGTAGTTGATAATTTCGAGAGAGCTCTTAGTACTATCAGCGATACCACAGAAGCGGCATCATATGCGAAGGGCGTAGAAATGATACTGCGTCAATTTGAAGGAATTTTGCAAGCTGAGGGTTTGACTGCGATGGAAACAGTGGGACAACCATTTAATCCTGAATACCATCAAGCTATAATGCAGGTTGAATCTGAAGACCATGAAGAAGGAATCATTGTAGAGGAGCTTCAAAAGGGCTATCTGCTTAAGGATAAAGTGCTACGCCCGGCAATGGTCAAAGTTAGCGGCTAAGCTTGTCAGCTTTTGATCACGAAGTATTTTCAAGGAAGCATATTCGACATCGAATTTTGAATTCAGCAACGACTTCCGGTGCTCACGTAGCTATCACTACGCTCTGCTCCTCAGTCTCTGCTTCATCCAAACTTCTCGGTGCTGAAAAGCTGACTTTTGATCACGAAGTATTTTCAAGGAAGCATATTCGGCTTCTAATTTTGAATGCAATTCAAACATACTTAATTTTTGAGGAGGATATATTCACATGAGTAAAGTAATTGGTATTGACCTTGGTACAACAAACTCCTGCGTTGCAGTTATGGAGGGCGGCGAAGCTGTCGTTATTCCTAACCCTGAAGGCGCTCGTACAACCCCTTCTGTTGTAGGCTTTAAGAAAGACGGCGAGCGTATTGTAGGTGAAACTGCAAAACGTCAAGCCATCACGAATCCAGATCGTACGATTATGTCGATCAAGAGACATATGGGTACTAACCATAAAGAAAACATTGATGGCAAGGAATACACAGCTCAAGAAATTTCCGCAATTATTTTGCAAAAGCTGAAATCCGACGCTGAAGCATATCTGGGTCAAACTGTAACACAAGCGGTTATTACTGTCCCTGCTTATTTTAATGACAGCCAACGTCAAGCTACTAAAGATGCTGGTAAAATTGCTGGTCTTGAAGTTTTGCGTATCGTTAACGAACCAACGGCTGCAGCCCTTGCATATGGTATGGAAAAAGCTGAGGATCAAACGATCCTAGTGTATGACCTTGGTGGTGGTACATTTGACGTTTCCATTCTTGAACTCGGCGATGGCTTCTTCGAAGTTAAAGCTACTAGTGGTGACAATCGTCTTGGTGGTGACGACTTTGACCAGGTAATCATCGATTATCTGGTAGCAGAATTCAAGAAGGATCAAGGGATTGATCTCAGTAAGGATAAAGCTGCTGTACAACGTTTGAAAGATGCTGCTGAAAAAGCGAAAAAAGAACTATCCGGTGTTCTCACAACTACAATCTCACTGCCGTTTATTACAGTAGTTGACGGAGTACCGCAGCACTTGGAGCTTAACCTGACTCGTGCGAAGTTCGAAGAATTGTCTGCCGATCTCGTTGAACGTACTTTGGGACCAACTCGTCGTGCGCTTAGCGATGCTGGTATGACTCCAGCCGATATTCATAAAATTGTACTTGTTGGTGGTTCAACTCGTATTCCAGCAGTACAAGAAGCTATTAAGAAATTGACTGGTAAAGAGCCTCATAAAGGCGTTAACCCGGATGAAGTTGTTGCACTGGGTGCAGCAGTTCAAGCTGGTGTATTGACTGGTGACGTTAAAGACGTAGTATTGCTTGACGTAACACCTCTTTCCTTAGGTATTGAAACTGCGGGCGGCGTATTCACGAAGATGATTGAACGTAACACAACGATTCCTACAAGTAAATCACAAGTATTCTCTACCTATGCGGATAATCAACCAAGTGTAGAAATTCATGTTCTGCAAGGTGAACGTGAAATGGCAGCTGGCAACAAAACGCTCGGTCGCTTTATGCTTGGTGACATTCCTTTGGCTCCGCGTGGTGTGCCACAAATCGAAGTTTCCTTTGATATCGATGCTAACGGTATCGTTAACGTATCGGCTACCGATAAAGGAACCGGCAAGAGCCAAAAAATTACGATCACTTCCTCAAGCGGCTTGAGCGATGACGAAGTAGAACGTATGATGAAGGACGCCGAGCTTCATGCGGAAGAAGACAAGAAGCGTAAAGAACTTGTTGAAGCCAAGAACAACGGCGACCAATTGATCTATAGCGTTGATAAAACGATTAAAGAACTTGGCGATAAGGTCGATGCTTCCGAAACAGAAAAAGCAAATGCTGCTAAGGAAGAACTGAAGAAAGCACTTGAAGGCGAAAATCTTGAAGAAATCAACGCCGCTTCTGAAAAATTGACTGAAATCGTACAACAATTGTCCGTGAAGCTGTATGAACAGGCTGCACAGGCTCAGCAAGCTGCTGAAGGTGCTACTGATGGAGCGGCTGGCACTGCTGGTAAGGACAATGTGGTTGACGCTGATTATGAAGTTGTAGACGAAGACAAGAAACAGAACTAATCACCTGATTTCAGATTAGGGATAAGGTGAATAGATTTGATTAACGGGGAAGGTCAAAGTGCGGGCTATTTCCGCCCTTTGACTTTCCTTTTGCCGAATAATTAGGAAATAACACCTTAGCGGCATGCTATAATCGATTACGGAGGTGGGAGAATGGCTGAGAAACGGGATTATTATGAGGTGCTAGGCCTCGGTAAGAACGCTTCCGATGATGAAATCAAAAAGGCATACCGCAAGCTGGCTCGTCAATATCACCCTGATGTCAATAAAGCAGATGATGCGGAAGCTAAGTTCAAGGAAGTCAAGGAAGCATACGATGTTCTAAGTGATTCGGGCCAGAGAGCCCGTTATGATCAGTATGGACATGTGGATCCGAACCAAGGAATGGGCGGCGGATTTTCTGGCGGTGATTTCGGCGGGTTTGGTGACATTTTTGATATGTTTTTCGGCGGTGGCGGAGGACGTCGCGACCCGAATGCACCGCAACGAGGGAACGATTTACAATACACAATGACCGTAGAATTCAAGGAAGCCGTTTTTGGTAAAGAGGCTGATATTACAATTCCAAGAACAGAAAACTGCGATACCTGCTTTGGATCAGGTGCTAAGCCAGGAACAAAGCCTGAAACTTGTTCCGTGTGCCATGGTTCAGGTCAGCAGGAAGTTGTTCAGAATACGCCGTTCGGTCGTATGGTGAACCGCCGTGCTTGTAGTCAATGCGGTGGTAAAGGACAAATTATCAAGGAAAAATGTTCAACTTGTAGCGGTAGCGGTAAAGTAAAGAAGCAGCGTAAAATTCATGTGAAAATTCCTGCAGGTGTTGATGATGGCGCACAACTGCGCATGACTGGCGAAGGTGAAGGTGGATTGCGCGGAGGACCATCCGGTGATTTATACATTGTGATTCGTGTGAAGCCGCATGATTTCTTTGAACGTGAAGGTGACGATATTTACTGTGAAATACCGCTCACATTTGCACAAGTAGCTCTTGGTGATGAAATTGAGATTCCTACGCTCACAGAAAAAGTGAAGCTGAAAATACCAGCCGGCACACAGACAGGAACCTATTTCCGTCTGAAGGGCAAAGGGGTGCCTAAACTTCGCGGTATTGGTCAAGGGGATCAACACATCAAAGTAGTAGTTGTAACTCCAAGTAAGCTTAGTGACGAACAAAAGGATTTGCTGCGGCAATTTGCTGCACTTGATGGTGAACAGACCCATGAGAATGAGCAATCCTTCTTTGATCGAATGAAACGGGCATTTCGCGGGGACTGATAAGTCATTAAATAGATTAAAGGCATGAGGAGAAAACAGGGCGTATATAACGGCCTGTTTTTTTTGTTTGACCAACTTCCAAATGGAGGAACTATAGCTTATAATTAGGTAAAACGTTTAACATAACTGACCGGTATTTTGATTTGTAAGAAATGGAGGCATCATAATGAATGAACTCGAGAGATTACTACAGGAACTTTTTCCAGAAAATATAAATAGCAAAACACTTAGACTAAAAAAGAATTTGGAGAATCATTTCCAGTCTTCGATTAAGCAGCTCTCAAAACAAGGAATATCATATTCAGACGCTATTGCCATAACCCTTGAGAAACTAGGCGGTAAAAAGAAGATTAACAAATTAATTAAGAAAAGCAGCGAATCGTTGTTTACTTCAAAATATTTTATTGTCTTAGCTTCCCTATTGCTTGGATATCCATTGCTTGTGTTTATTGTTTTTAAAATTTTCAATATAGAAGAATTTTCACTCTTATTGCTGCTGCCTTTCTTGATTGGTGTAGCTATGCTGGTTGGTAAATTAAATGCGGTTATTCTTGATGCTCAAACTAACAGGTTCAGTGACCTTAATAATAATTCTGACAATACTACTGTATTCAGCGGTGGAGGAATTAAGTATAAAGAATGATAATGATAAAAACAGGGTATCCCGTTAGTGCTCATCACTTTTGGGATACCCTGTTTATTTGTTTAAAACTATTGTTTTCGGTGGATGTGTTTAGGTTGAGACGATTGCGATGATCTCATCCTCCAGATCGAGTGTAATATCGTCACGAAAAGCGCGAATGTTATATTCCTTGTAAAGATACTGCATAATAGCTTCTAAAATGTTCGATTCAACAATATACCTGCTTCTGCCGTTAACCCAGACTTCCCCAGTGTAGCCAGTTTTCTCATCCCAGCTAAGCTCAACTTGAACATCAGTAGGACGGAATCCTGTGCGGTCAGCTGTATGGAGACAGATAGCATTGATGATTTCATCCATGCTTAGAACCATAGCTTAGTATCTTCCTCCGCGCCCATAATCATCATTCCGCGGCTGAACGGGTTTATTTTTAAAGCGACGGTACAGTGCCATAACTGCTACGATAACAATATAGATTGCGAGCAGGTTTACAGCAAGGCCGAGTAAATTGCCGAAAGCACCCATACCACTAAACAATCCGCCGAACAACATGCCTGCAAGACCACCGATCATAAGTCCCTTCATGAAGCCGCCGCCGCTAAAAAAGCCGCGTTTTGTATTTGATCCTGTTGAAGTAGCAGAGGATTTATTATTTGAAGTCGTTGTTGATTTTTGAACATTGCTATCGGTCGTTGTCGACTTTTTCGGCGTTGTCGTATACGAACGAGTACCGGATTTGAATCCACCGCCACGTTTGGCATCTGCCGAATCCGGGGAAGTGAAGGCAAAAATCAGTGTAAACGCCATCACAATCATTGTCATTTTTTTGAGCATCTTCATCTAAGCTGGAGCCCTCCTGTTTGATTATATATAGTTTTATTTTGAGACTTGTTTGTAATACGGGATAAATCAAAAAAAGTTTCAAATTTTTTTATTTGAATAATGTGCTATCTAAAATTGCAACCTAGAACTGTACACTCAAGCGAAAGGCAGGTCTATTATGGGTGAGAAAAATATACTCGCATACTTTAAAACCCCGGAAGAGGCGGAAGGTGTAGCGAGGAAATTGAATTCGTTGCGAGCAATAGATGTGTCGATTGAACGATTTAGTGGCAGCACTGATAATAGCAGCCTACTTGATTTTTCTAACTCAATCGGCATTTTGGCTGCCAGTGATCCAACCGCCAGCGGTATGAGTCATGGTGGTCAAGGGGGACCCACGGGACATGATATATTGCTTACGGCTGTTGTTGACGAGAGTATCCATCATCAGGCATTGCGTATAGTGGAAGAAACGGGTGGAAAGATATAATTTTTTATTAAAGGAGAATTAGAATGAGCAAAGATAATAAAAACAAGAAGCAGTTGAAGTCAGATCGATATCCGACAGGACATGCTGAGGATGTGGAGTTTTCTGAGGACCTGGCAGATCAGGAGGATTGGGAGGCACTTGAGCGCAGCGAACGTGCAGATGCTCGCCAGCAAGGACAATACAAATTGTAAGCTGAAATTATAAAAAGTCGCGTAATGCGGCTTTTTTTGTCTCTCTAAACAATCTATAGTACAATATAGCTTATGCATGAAGGCCAAGGAGGAAAACTTACTATGATATGGAAAGAAATTACTATACATACGACTGAAGAAGCCGTGGAGATGATCTCGAACTTTTTACACGAAGCAGGAGCCGGAGGAGTCACAATTGAAGAGCATGTAGACAACAGCAAGCCAAGAGATACTTCACTTGGGCAATGGTTTGAAATCCCGCCAAATGATATTCCTGAAGGTGAAGCTAAAATTAGCGGATATTTTCCTGAAGGTACAGATATTGAAGCTGTAATAACTGAAGTGAAAGAACGTACAGAGGAACTAAAAGAATATAATATCGATCCTGGGCAAGCTGCTGTGTCAGTAAGAGATGTACATGAAGATGACTGGGCAAATAATTGGAAGCAGTATTTCAAACCTTTGCGAGTATCCAAACGTTTGACCATCAAACCAACCTGGGAAAATTACACTCCTGAGACACCGGAAGAAAAAATTATAGAATTGGACCCGGGCATGGCATTTGGAACAGGAACACATCCGACAACTTCTTTGTGTTTGCGCACGCTGGAAGGTGTTATTCGAGAGGGAGACGAAGTAATTGATGTAGGGACAGGTTCGGGTATTCTTGCGATTGGAGCCTGTCAGCTTGGCGCTTCGCGCGTACTTGCCCTGGATCTTGATCCAGTAGCAGTATCCAGTGCAAAAGAGAATACAAAACTGAATCGATTGGAAGACCGGATTGAAGTTGTAGAAAGCGATCTGCTGTCTGTACTGAAAAATAACGGGGATTCAAGCGTTAGTGTTACTTTGCCGGTTCGAGTTGTGGTTGCTAACATTCTAGCTGAAATTATTTTGCTCTTCATTGAAGATGTGTACCAAGCATTACAAGCAGGAGGCTACTACATTGCCTCTGGTATTTATAAGAATAAAGAACAAGCCGTTGAAGAAGCGCTGCTTGCTGCGGGATTTGAGATTGTGAATACGGCCCGTGAGGAAGATTGGGTAGCTTTTGTGGCCAGAAAGAGGTAACGTTGGATGGATTTTTTGGAACAAATATTGCGAGTTCCTTTAAGGGAGCTTCCTTTCTATTTGATTACACTGATTATTGCGTTTACAGTACATGAGTTTTCGCATGCTTATTTTGCTAATAAATTCGGAGATCCTACTGCCAAGCTGCTTGGCAGGGTCACCTTGAATCCTACGGTGCATTTTGATTTCCTTGGAATCATTCTGCTGCTTATCGCCGGCTTCGGCTGGGCGCGTCCAGTACCTGTGAATCGGGACAATTTCAGCAAACCGCGCTTAATGGGAATCATCGTATCTGCCGCCGGACCTCTAAGCAACTTATTGCTGGGGGTACTTGGGGCAATCATTTTTGTAGTGCTGATTCATATGGGAGTGACTACTCCGCTCATTACAGAGGATAAATTGTCTGAGGCGCTCCGAATTTTCTTCACTATGTTTATTCTAATGAACTTTTTCTTGTTTTTATTTAATCTAATTCCGCTTCCTCCGCTTGACGGATACCGGATTATAGAGGATCTTGCTCCTCGCTCCATGCTGGGGACGTTGCAAAAATTCGAGCAGTGGTCATTGTTGATTTTTCTGTTGATTCTGATGCTGCCAGTGCTTCGAAATTATACGATAGCTCCACTATACAGTATGGCAAATTCAATGATGCTTCATTTTTTGTACTTTTTCCATTTGCTGTTCGGAGCATAAAAGTTGTATGATGTACTTTGATGATTTTTTAGGTCGAGGATGGTAAGCGATGCAGCGTTATTTTATTGAACCTGAACAGTTCGGCGAAACAATAGTGACTATTAGCGGTGAAGACGCTAGACATATTGGCAGAGTTATGAGATCCAGAACGGGTGACAAGCTGATTGTTAGTGACGGTGTTTCCCGTGAGGCGCTTGTAGAGATCCGTACGATTGAGCCGCAGGAAGTGACTGCAGTGATCATTGAAATGCTACAGCCGGAAGGTGAGCCTTGGCTTGATGTTACAGTGGCCCAAAGCTTGCCCAAGGGCGATAAGATGGAAACGGTCATTCAGAAGTGTACGGAGATTGGAGCTATTCGATTTGTACCCTTTTTATCTGAGCGAACAGTGGTACAGTATGATCCCAAAAAAGAAGAGAAGCGAGCGGCACGTTGGCGCAAAATCGCCAAGGAAGCTGCTGAACAGGCGCACCGTAGCGTGGTTCCAGCGGTTGACCTTCCATTATCATGGAAGCAGTTGCTTCGTTTTTTGCCAGAATATGATCTCGTCTGCTTATGTTATGAGAAGGAGCACGGCCAGCAATTGCGGGATGTGTTGAAGCCTTTTGTTTCGGGGCTGAATTTTGGGCAAAAGTACAAAGTTCTAGTCGTTGTAGGTCCGGAAGGCGGTTTTGCCGAAGCGGAGGTTACTGAGGCTGAGGCTGCCGGAGCTGTCTCTATTGGATTGGGACGGCGTATTTTACGGACGGAGACGGCCGCGATGGCCGCCCTGACTTGCATCATGTATGAATCAGGAGAAATGGGGAGGATTTAGAGTATGCCATCCGTTGCATTTTATACTGTTGGTTGTAAAGTGAATTTTTATGACACAGAAGCGATTTGGCAGCTGTTTAAAAACGACGGCTATGAGCAGGTTGATTTTGAACAAACAGCCGACGTTTATTTGATTAATACTTGTACAGTTACAAATACAGGAGACAAGAAGAGTCGTCAAATTATTCGCCGGGCAGTGCGCCGCAATCCAAATGCAATTATTGCGGTTACCGGCTGCTATGCTCAGACATCTCCTGCGGAGATTTTGGATATTCCTGGTGTCGATCTTGTTGTTGGTACACAGGATCGTGAGAAAATTATTCCTTACGTGAAACAACTCCAAAGTGAGCGTGAGCCGATCAATGCGGTTCGGAATATTATGAAAACCCGCGAATTTGAGGAATTGGACGTTCCCGATTTTGCGGATCATACAAGAGCTTTTCTAAAAATTCAAGAGGGCTGCAACAACTTCTGTACCTTCTGTATTATTCCATGGTCTCGTGGACTGTCACGCAGCCGTGATCCTAAAAATGTAGTGAATCAGGCTAGACAGCTCGTTGCAGCTGGTTACAAGGAAATCGTACTAACAGGTATTCATACCGGCGGCTATGGCGATGATCTCGATAATTATCATCTGGCTGATTTGCTATGGGATCTGGATAAGATTGAAGGATTGGGCAGAATCCGTATTAGTTCAATTGAAGCAAGTCAAATTGATGATCGTGTGCTCGAAGTGCTCAAAGCATCATCTAAGATGTGCAGACACTTCCATATTCCTCTCCAGGCAGGCAGCAATGAAGTGCTGAAACGGATGAGACGGAAATATACGATTGAAGAGTTCGAAGAAAAGATTAAGAAAATTCGCGATTTTATGCCAGACGTAGGGATTACTACGGACTTAATTGTTGGGTTCCCGGGCGAGACAGAAGAACTGTATCGTGAAGGATATGAAGCTATTAAGCGAATTGGATTTTCAGAAATGCATGTCTTCCCTTACTCCAAGCGTACAGGCACACCTGCTGCCCGGATGGAGGACCAGGTCGATGAAGAGGTAAAACACGCTCGTGTTCATGAATTGATCGAATTGTCCGAGGCCATGCAATTGCAATATGCCGAAATGTTTGTAGGGCAGCTGCTGGATGTTATTCCTGAACGTGATGAAAAAGGCTTGTTAGGCGATGGCCGAGTTGCAGGTTTTAGCGATAATTATCTGCAAATTTGCTTTGAGGGTGCTAAGGATCTAACAGGTAAAATGTGTCGTGTTAAATTGACTAAAGCCGGTGTAAATACAAACGAAGGTCAATTGGTACGAGTTCTTGAGGAGCTTGAAGAGACGAGCCAGGCATTGGCATAACTATAGCTTATTGTGACAAGGATTTCACCCCGTTTGGGGATGAAGTCCTTGTTGTTGAATATAGGGAATTATTCATCCGGAAATAGATATTGTTGCTAATGAAGATGCAGTTTTGAGGAGGCTGAGTACATGTCGATGAAGGAAATATCCGCAGGGGGAGTCGTATACCGTAAGCAAGAAAATGGTCGGATTCAAGTACAGCTTATTACCGATCGTTACGGTAAAATATCATTTGCAAAAGGCAAAAGAGAAGGAAATGAGACGATAGACCAAACCGCTCTGCGTGAAATATTAGAGGAAACAGGAATCATCGGCAAAGTGGATTGTCTTATCGATATTATTGCTTACACATATGATCATCCCGAACGCGGGAAAGTAGATAAAGAGGTCCATTATTATCTTGTGGAAAGTGTAGGCGGCAGTTTAAGTCCGCAGGTCGAGGAGATTCGCAGTGTTGCTTGGTATGAACCGCTTGAAGCATGGGAAAAGCAGCAGAAATCCGGTTATGATAATAATGATTTTATTTTGGAGAAGGCTTTGATCAAGCTTGGTTTTGAATTATAGTTTGGAATCTTTAGGTTCGATTCGTGTCCATAACGGTAAATAACATATTGGTAGTGCAATTAGTGAGCATATAACGTTAAACAGAGTCTGAGAATGGGCGATTTGGGCTGCCGGATCAGAGCTTATCCAGGAAACGACTGCTGCAAGCTGGGAGATCATAGGCAGAAACAACAAAGCTCCACCTAGATTAAGTGTAATGTGAGACAATGCAACAAACTTGCCCGATTTTGATCCGCCTGCGGAGGCAATGAGAGCAGTAACACAGGTTCCAACATTAGAACCAATCACCATGGCAATCCCTAATTCAATCGGCAACAGGCCTGTTCCGACGAGTCCCATAGTCATGGCTATAACAGCGGCGCTGCTATGAATAAGGGCAGTCAAGATGGCCCCGGCAATTGCTCCCCAAATAAGGCTGTACCCTGCGTGATCCAGCAGCCACTTAATCATTCCGTGAGATTCTAAGGAAGGCCCGATCGACTGCATCCACGTTATTGCAATCATAATCATGCTGAATCCGGCAACGGCAAGGCTGCTGTACTGTATCGTTTTTAGCATGGTGACCCATCGCATGGAGTAGCGACGAGGAGATATTTCTCCAGTCATTATGGAAGCTGCCCAGAGAGTCAGCGATACAGTTAATAAAGGTGCACCGTACTTTAAAATATTTAGTGCAATCAGCTCAGTTGTGAGCGTGGTTCCAATATTTCCTCCGAGAATAATGCCCAGCGTGCGGGAATAGCTCAGCAGTCCCGCGTTAACAAGTCCAATGGACATTACCGTGATAGCAGTGCTGCTTTGCAGAATAGCAGTTACAAATGCACTTGATAATAGTCCGGTCCAAGGGGTGCGGGTGGATGCCTCTAATATTTTGATCAAACGTGGTCCGGCCCAGGCATGAAGAGCAGCTTCCATCACTTTCATGCCAAACAAAAAGAGGGCGAATCCGAAGGTTACAGGAATAATAATGTCTCGTAACATGAAGCAAGCCCCTCCTTGATCGGGAAGTGTACAAGTTAATTTACATATATGCTGTATCAACGAGGTCCATGCAGACATGACCGGAAACTTGAGCCAAGATCATATTCGATATAAAAAATGAGGAGTGAGAAGTAGTGGCATCCGTTATTTTACAACGTAGTAGAAAAAAGCGTCTGGAGCAAAGTCATCCTTGGGTGTTTAAGAATGAGATAGAGGGTGTGGAGGGAGATCCGGCCGCAGGAAGTTTAGTCCAAATTATGGATCATCGCCGTCGGTTTTTAGGGACTGGCTACTATAATCCGGCATCTCAAATTACTGTACGTCTTGTATCCTTTCTTCCTCTTGAGGAAATGGACACGCCTTTCTTTGTTCAGAGATTTCGTGAATGTTTGAAGCATAGAGCACGATTTGTTCATGAGAATGCGTACCGTCTTGTATATGGCGAAGCTGATTTTTTGCCAGGTCTTATCGTGGATCGGTTTGATGACGTTTTAGTTGTTCAACTGCTCACCCTTGGAATGGATCGGTGCAGAAAGTCTATCGTTGAGGCGCTTGTAGAAGTTCTCCAGCCAACGGGAATATATGAGCGCAGTGACGTATCGGTACGTGAAATGGAAGGTCTGGAGCAGGTGAAAGGGATACTCTATGGTAATCCTTCACGTTTTGTCACGGTTACTGAAAATGGCTTGAAGATTCAGGTTGATATCGAGCAGGGTCAAAAAACAGGTTATTTCTTTGATCAGCGCGAGAATCGTGCTTCGATTGAGCCGCTGATGACCGGATGGGGAGAGCGAAGCGGGATCATACTCCATGAGCTTGCTGATGACGAGGGTAACAGTAGAATCGTTCCGGTAAATCGCAAAGGTAAGGAAGTGACATTCCCTTATTGGAATGGAGCAACCGTGCTGGAATGCTTCTCTCATACGGGCAGCTTTACTTTGCATGCTTGCAAGTACGGAGCGAAAAAGGTAACCTGTCTCGATATTTCTGAACATGCAATAGAGAGTGCAAAAATTAATGTTGGCTTGAATGGCTTTGAGGATCGAGTAGAGTTTGTCGTTGCCGATGCTTTCGAGTATCTTCGCAATCAAGTTAAAGGTCTGTCGGAGCGCGATGCGAGAGGAGCAAAGGATGCGAAGCCTTTGGACACTTCAGTACCGATGACCGCGGGGGGAGGGCGTACTTGGGATGTCGTGATTCTTGATCCGCCAGCATTTGCGAAAACGAAAGGTGCTGTAAAAGGCGCTGTTCGCGGATATAAGGATATCAATTTGCACGGGATGAAGCTCGTTAATGAGGGTGGATATCTAGTTACGGCGAGCTGCTCTTACCATATGCGTCCTGATCTGTTTCTTGAGACGATTCAAGATGCTGCCGCTGATGCAGGCAAAGTGCTTCGTCTGGTGGAATGGAGAGCAGCGGGCAAGGATCACCCGCAAATCCTTGGCGTCGATGAGGGGCATTATTTGAAGTTTGCAGTGTTTGAAGTTCGAAGCAAAAATTTCTAAATTCACCAAGCATACACATGACTCTGTTTGTTTGAAAAGACCGTGGTAGTGATGAGTGTATATGCACATTACTTATCTCTTGTAGGAAATAGCTGCAAAAATGCATCTTTTTATGCTTTTGTGTGTCCGTTGAATAAATTACCTGCAAAAGTACATTTTTTTCTTGTCCTAGCTCCACTTTTGGACCGATCAGCTCAGAAAAACTGTATTTTTGCAGGATTTCATTAAGATTAGCAAATTTTTCTGTTAAAAACTGCACTTTTGCAGTTTTACTTGGTCATGGTTCGAAGGTCTGTCCTAATAATCACCTGAGGGTGTTGTGGGCAGACTTTTTCTATTATGTAGATTATAGCAACCTAATAAATATTGGGAACGTGTATTCTTATTGCATATGATATACTGGGTAATAATGAATTTGTTCAAGAGGACACATCGTATATGCGTTAGGAGGCAGCTGTAATGTCACTTCAGTTCATCATTGGCCGTTCTGGCAGCGGCAAGAGCAGCTTAATATTAGAAGAAATCAAGGCAAAATTAAAAGAGGACCCTACAGGCTCCCCGCTTATTTTGCTTGCGCCTGAACAGGGAACTTTCCAGCTTGAGAGGGGCATCGTCCAGACGTCCGGGATTCGTGGAACTGTTCGAGCTCAGGTGCTGGGTTTTCGGCGTTTAGCGCTTCGGGTTATGCAGGAGACTGGAGGCTCAGCTCTTGTGCCTATAAGTGAAGAAGGCAAAAAAATGCTGCTGTACAAAATTATTAGACGCCGTAAGGGTGAATTGAAGCTGTATGGGACTGCCAGTGAACAACTTGGACTCATAGACCGGATTAACACCTTGTATACGGAAATGAAAAAATATAATGCTGATTTCAATGAGCTGGACGGCCATCTTCGTTTGCTGGAAAGCTCCTCTGGTGAATCCCCTCTTCTGAAGGACAAGCTGCATGATTTGAATATAATTTACCGTGAATTTGATGATGAGCTTTCTAGGCTGTACATAGATGCTGAGGATCATGTCATTAAGCTTGCTGAAGGAGCGCCTCATTGTAATTATTTGCAGGGAGCCGAAATTTGGATCGATGGATTTCATTCCTTTACACCTCAGGAGTATTCCGCTCTCGGTGCACTTCTTCAGACTGTATCTAAAATAACTGTGTCCCTTACACTGGATCGTCCTTATGATGACGGGATTGCTCCACATGAGCTGAATCTGTTCCACCCTACTGCAATGACCTATCTCAAGCTTAAAGAGCTCGCAGAGTCCCTTAGCATTGAAGTGGAGCCATCCAAATGGCTTAATGAACGCCCATTTCCCAGATTTCAAAGAAGTGAGACCTTGTCCTATTTGGAGTCTGCATATGAGCGCCGTACACCGTGGAAGCAAAGCACACCCCCGGCGGATATCAGTCAGTCATTATCCTTACATGCTGCAGGAAGCAGAAGGACTGAGGTAGAAGGTGTCGCTCGCGAGATGGTCAAGCTTGTACGCGATAATGGTTCGCGATGGCGCGATTTGGCTTTGTTTGTAAGAAATTTAGATGACTATGAACATATTATTACTCCGATTTTTCAAGACTACAGCATTCCTTTTTTCATGGATCAAAAAAGGGATGTTCTACATCATCCATTGATTGAACTGATTCGTGGCGCATTGGATGTCGTTGCGAAGTTTTGGAGATATGACGATGTATTTCGCTGTGTGAAGAGTGGATTTTTGCTTCCGATGAACGGTAATTTGACACGTGATGATATGGACATGCTTGAAAATTATGTGCTGGCGTGTGGGATACAGGGTTATCGTTGGCGGGATGGACGGGCTTGGAGCCATATTCCGAGCCTATCCCTTGAAGTAGATGATGACAAACGTCCGGCTAAAAGGCTCGAGGTGCTCCAATCCTTAGAAAAGTGTCGTGATGTTGTGACAGGGCCTCTTGGTGCATTTGAGGATCGTTTGAAAAAATCAAAGACTGCACGCGAGATGTGTGAAGCGGTATATTATTTGCTTGTAGATATTGAGGCGCCGCAGCAATTGGATCTGATGGCTCATCGTGCAGTACAGCAAGGCGATCCGGAGCAAGCGATGGAGCATCGCCAGCTATGGAACGCCATTCTAAGTCTGCTGGATCAAATCGTCGAAATGATGGGCGAAGAGATGTTATCAAAAGAAGTGTTTACAGGCATATTGGAAACCGGACTCAAGGATTTAAAACTAGTTCTTGTTCCTCCCGCGATAGATCAGGTGCTTGTCGGAAGCATTGATAGGACACGCATTCGTGATGTAAAACATCTATTCCTGCTAGGAATTAACGAAGGCATCATGCCGGCTAATCTGCAGGAAGAAGGTGTGCTTAGTGATCAGGAGCGCATGCGTCTTAGTGAAATTGGCTTGGAGCTGGCTCCGGGAATGACTAGAAGGCTGCTTGACGAGAGATTTTTAATATACGGAGCGCTATCCGCTGCTAGCGACTCCTTGTGGCTAAGTTATCCCGTAGCGGATGATGAGGGGAAGACTCTGCTCCCTTCAGAAGTTATTCGACATATGAGAACTATTTTTACCGGACATTTGCCTGAGGTTCGGATTAACGATGAACCCAGGATTGATGAAGGGACTGAGGTTCAGCTTGATTATGTGAACAGTCCTGTACCGACTCTGTCGCGTCTGATTTCTCAGCTTCGCCTCTGGAAAACGGGTCAAGAGATATCACCGATTTGGTGGAATGCGTTGAATTGGTACAGAAATCAGCCGGAATGGTCTGGTATCCTATCATCGCTTCTCGGATCGCTGGACTATCGCAATCGGGTTCATGGACTGAGTCCGATAACGAGTCGTAAACTATATGGCTCCAGACTTCGGACAAGCGTCTCTAGAATGGAACGATTTTCAGCATGTCCGTTCTCCCATTTTGCTTCACATGGTCTCAAGTTGAAGGAGCGTCAAATGTACCGTCTGAAAGCACCTGATATTGGACAGCTATTCCATGCTGCACTCAGTCAGATGGCAATGACCTTCAAAGAGCAGAATCGAAGCTGGGGCAGCCTGACCACAGAGGAATGTCTTCTGGAAGCTAGCGAAGCGGTAGACAAGCTCGCTCCTAAGCTTCAGGGGGAAATTTTACTTAGTTCACATCGTTATGGATATATTTCTCGTAAATTAAAAAATATCGTTGGACGAGCTTCCGTAATTCTGGGGGAACAGTCACGGCGGGGGAGCTTTGAGCCTGTTGGCTTAGAGCTTGATTTTGGACCTGGACGTTTGCTTCCATCCCTAACCTTTGAGCTGCCTAACGGCTGCGTCATGGAAATTGTCGGACGGATTGATAGAGTGGATATGGCACAGGGTGAAGATGGTCTATTGCTGCGTGTGATTGATTACAAATCCAGCCAGACCGATCTGAAGCTGCATGAAGTGTATTATGGATTATCGCTGCAAATGCTGACTTACCTGGATGTGCTGATTTCGTCTGCCGAGAAGTGGCTGGGTCAGCCTGCACTACCAGCGGGTACTCTATATTTTCATGTGCATAACCCATTACTTCAGAGCAGTAACGGAATGACCTTGGAGCAAGCTCAGCTGGAGATGCTGAAACGCTTCAAAATGAAAGGTTTACTTTTGGCGGATCGTGATGTGATTGCAAAAATGGATGGGCAGCTTGAACGGGGATACTCTGACATTTTACCGGTAGCCGTAAAGGCAGATGGCGGATTTTATAGCAGCGCATCAGTGGCGACATCAGAACAATGGGATACACTGCTATCCTCGGTTCGTCATGTCATAACGGAGATTGGAACACGAATTACTGATGGGGATGTAGATATAGCGCCATACCGTCTTGGAACGGAAACCGCATGTACTCATTGTGTTTATAGACCGGTCTGTCGTTTTGATGAGACATTGGATGGAAGCAGCTATCATGTGCTCAGTAAGCCGGGTAAGGACAAGGTATGGGAGCTGCTGCAAGGCATGGAAGAAAGGAGTGAAGCATAAGTGACAGCCAAAATAGCGACGATACCCAAACCTCCGGGGAGTTATTGGAGCGATGACCAATGGAAAGCGATCAGTCTTACCGGAGGAGATATTCTTGTAGCGGCCGCCGCAGGTTCAGGCAAAACAGCGGTTCTGGTAGAACGCATTATTCGTAAGCTGTCATCTGCTGATGCTCCGCTTAGTGTAGATAGACTGCTTGTTGCAACCTTCACGAAAGCTGCAGCCTCTGAAATGAGACAGCGTATTCGCGAAGCACTGGAGAAGGAGCTGGAGCGTGATCCCAGCAGTGAACATCTCGCACGTCAGCTCGCTATGCTCGGCCGTGCTTCGATTACGACGCTGCACTCTTTTTGCATGGAAGTGATACAGCGGTATTACACTCTGATTCCGTTAGATCCTGGATTTCGGATCGCTTCAGAGAGTGAAACGGCTCTGCTGCGTCAGGAAGTGCTGGAGCAATTGTTCGAGGAGAAATATGCTGACGAATCCGAAGGTAAAGAAGATGGAAAAAGGTTTGTTGCATTAGTTGATTGGTTTGGTGGTGAGCGGAACGATGATGCGGTTTTTGTGCTGGTACAGAAGCTGTATGATTTTTCGCGAAGTCATTCATGGCCAGAGCATTGGCTGAGTCAGGCTGCCTCCGCATTTTTGTCACCAGATATTGATGCTCTAGAGAAAAGTCAGTGGGTTATCAGCATCTTGAAAGATACGAAGATAGCGCTGGACGGTGTTGCAGATCTACTGCGCCAAGGAATTGATATTGCTGGATCACCGGGTGGCCCGGGGCCATATGTCGTAACGCTGGAGGAAGATTTGAGCCTTGTTGATACGCTGCGGTCAGCAGTAGGGTCAGGGGCATGGTCGGGTCTGTATGATATTTTCCAAGGTGTGTCATTCGGTAAATTGAAGCCATGCAAAAAGGATCAAACTGATCCTGCGCTGCAGGAACGGGTAAAAGGACTGCGGGAAGAAGCCAAAAAAATGGTGACAGAGCTTCGCACACAGTTATATGGACGTAAAGCCGAAGAATTTCTTGAGGAGCTTCATAAAGCGGCTCCTGTCATGGAGGAATTGTCTAAGCTTATTACAGCGTTCAGTCAGCGTTATCAGCAGGAAAAGACGAATAAAGGCTGGTTGGATTTTTCTGATTTAGAGCATTATTGTTTGCAAATATTGCGTCATCCTGATTCTGGTCCTGATCATATTATTCCTTCGGATGCGGCGATGGAGTATCAGGCTCAGTATGATGAGGTTCTGCTGGATGAATATCAGGATACCAACACAGTACAAGAGGATATTGTCCGCTTGATCTCACGCGGAGCTCCTATGTCAGGCAATAGCAATAGCATAGGCAACCGCTTTATGGTAGGGGATGTGAAGCAAAGTATATATCGATTTCGATTGGCTGAGCCGGGATTGTTCCTGGACAAATATCGGAGTTACGGAGAGGATTTTGACGGAATAGGTCTTCGAATTGATCTGGCTCGCAATTTCCGCAGTAGAAGAGAAGTTGTGGATGCTGTAAATTTGCTGTTTCGTCAAATTATGAATGAAGGCGTAGCTGAAATTTCCTATGATTCTCGTGCTGAGCTAGTGTACGGAGAAGGCTTTCCGGAAAATACGACCCATCAGGATTATCGGCCTGAACTGCTGCTTATTGATCGTAATGGTGATAACTTATCCTTTGCAGAAGATGGTAACATTACGAATACAACTGCTTCCGAAGTGAATGGCGAAGAGGGCGACTCGGATGAAGAGGTTGTAGAGCTTGAAGCAGTTCGGTTAGAGGCGAGAGCGATCGCTGCTCGAATCAATGAATTGACTGGCGGAGGCGATCAGCCGCCGTTGATGATCTATGACAAGCATGAGAAGGTGATGCGAGCTGTTGAGTACAAGGATATGGTCATTTTGCTGCGTTCCACGTTGTCATGGGCTCCCATTTTTATTGAAGAGCTTCGTCTTGAGGGTGTTCCGGCATTTGGTGAACTGAGTCAGGGCTATTTTCAGGCTTCTGAAGTAGAGACCATGTTATCCCTTCTGCAAATTATCGACAATCCGCTTCAGGATATCCCACTGGCAGCAGTATTGCGCTCTCCGCTCTACGGCCTCACTGAAGAGGAACTCGCGGAGATCAGACTGTCCATTGGTGGAGGAAGCTACTATGAGGCGTTATTAGCTGCGCTTGCTATTGAAGCCAATAAATCCGATGCTCCAAGTGCTGAATCTGAAGCTAACGCTGTTAACCTTGCTGAGAATCTGAAGCTCAAATTAGAGCACTTCCTGGCTCAATTGAATACGTGGCGTAATATGGCTAGGGATGGAGAGCTAAGCAGTCTGATTTGGAGCATTTACCGTGAAACCGGATATCTGGATTGGGTTGGCGGATTGCCTGGCGGGCCTCAGCGTCAAGGAAATCTAAGAGCACTGCATGATCGGGCGAGACAATATGAAATGACGACTTCATCCAGGGGACTGTTTCGCTTTTTACGATATATCGGAAGATTGCGGGAAAACGGCGGTGACTTGGGTGCGGCTCCAGCAGCTGGAGAACAAGGGGATGCCGTCAAAATTATGACGATTCATAAGAGTAAAGGGCTGGAGTTCCCTGTAGTATTTGTGGCAGGCCTCTCTAAAATGTTCAATCGTCAGGACCTCAATGCATCTTTCCTGATGCACAAGGAGATGGGGTTTGGGCCAAAATTTGTAGTCGGTGATCTCCGTGTCAGTTATCCTACACTGCCGAATTTGGCTATTCGACGCCGTGCGCAAATGGAGCTGCTGGCCGAGGAAATGCGTGTGCTCTATGTGGCATTAACACGACCCAAAGACAAGCTGATATTAATATCATCGGTAAAAGATTTGGCCAAATCGGTTGAAGCTTGGAGCGGAGCGCTTGAAATCAAAGAAGAGCAGCTGCCGGATTATATTTTAGCTAGAGGTCGGTGTTATTTGGACTGGATTGGTCCTTCCTTGATTCGACATCCTGCTGCTAGTGAGCTTCGGCGTTTTGGTGGACTACCGGATACTTCCTCACCTGTCCTTTCAGATCGAGCGTCTGATTGGGGCATCAGTTATGTGAGTGCTAGAGATATTGTGCAGGCTGGGACAGGGGCCGCGGAAGCGGCTGCGACGAATGAGTCCTCTATGGTGGATGCTGCCAAGCTGAAAGCGATGATCTCAGGAGGTCCTATTGTAACGGATTTAGGATCAAATGAAGCTACTCTTGAACTGGAAAAGCAGGTTAACGACAAGCTGGGCTGGTCATATCCACATTCTGAAGCAACCAGCATTTCAGCAAAAACGTCTGTTACGGAGATGAAGTCAGTGTTGGCTCAAATGGATGAGCAAGCTGCCGATTTGTTCGAAGTGCAGGAGCTGAGGTATGAAAAAGAGATAGCGGATGATGAGATCGAATTCAAGCTGCATTTGCGCCGTCCACGGTTTATGGAGCAGTCCAAATTAACGCCTACTGAGCGGGGGACAGCTTATCACACCTTGATGCAGCATTTGCCGCTGAATGAAAGTACGGATGAAGATATAGTTCACATTACGCTTCAGCGTTTAAGAGAACTTCATATTATGACTGAGGAACAGACCGCAGCTATTGATGCTAATCGTATCACCGATTTTTTGCGTGGACCTATTGGGGATTTGTTGCGACGAGCGGATTGGATCAAAAGAGAAATGCCATTCTCTTACGGTTTGCCTGCTACGAATGCATACCCGCAACTCGTGCAATCAGAGCAGCTTGATCAGGAAACCGTACTTGTTCAGGGGATCGTGGATTGTCTGTTCTTTGTGGACGGTAAGCAATATTTGCTGGATTATAAGAGCGACCGGGTTCATCCGCATATGGGCGGTATTTCTGCACTGACGGAAACATACCGTTTTCAGTTGGAATTATACGCTACAGCAGTGGAAGATATAACAGGTGTGCCTGTTGAAGAGAAGTGGCTGTATTTCATTGATAGCGGGGATGCTGTGAAGCTGTAAAAGCACTCGGAAATGGACTCGTAACAATAAAAAGGTTAATAAAAATAACGGCTAGGTGAACGATATAGGGGGAGTAGGTCAATGCGTATTTTGCATACGGGCGACTGGCATTTAGGGCGTACACTGGAAGGGAGAAGCCGATTGGCGGAGCAGGAACAGTTTTTGGACGAGCTGGTTGTCATGGCGGATGCTGAGAAGGTTGACGTTATTATGATGGCTGGGGACGTATATGACAGCGTCAATCCTCCGGCTGCGGCGGAATCGATGTTCTATGAGGCGGCAGCGAGACTTGCTGAAAACGGACGCCAGCTTGTCGTTATTTCTGGCAATCATGATCAGCCGGAACGAATCGCAGCTGTATCGCCGTTGGTTGCTAGACGCGGGATAACGCTAGTAGGATTGCCTTTGCCTGAGGCAGTTCAGCTTCATGCTCCCCGGACCAATGAGAGGGCAATTATCGCCGCTTTGCCGTATCCGTCAGAAGCGCGGCTTGCGGAACTGCTGGCAGGAGACGGTGATGAAAGTGAGCTTCGCCTCGCGTACAGTGCTAAAGTTGGTAAGCTGATGAGACAGCTTGGAAGTGCGTTCGGACCCGATTCTATTAATTTGGCAATGAGCCATATCTATGTGCTGGGCGGAGTAGAAAGCGATTCCGAGCGCCCTATCCAAGTAGGCGGCGCATATACTGTTGATCCATCAGCTCTTGACATCGGAGCGCAATACACGGCGCTGGGACATTTGCATCGCCCCCAAGCTGTCAAAGGAAAGGGGTTAATGCGCTATAGCGGTTCTCCGCTTGCGTACAGCTTCTCAGAAGCAGGACAGACCAAATCCGTTATGCTTCTGGACATAGCCCCTGGGAAAGAGCCCTTTACGCAGGAGCTCTATTTGTCGAGCGGCAGACCATTGGTTCGTTGGAGCTGTCGGGGCGGACTTGAGGAAGCGAGACGGTGGCTGGACGAAGGTAGAGATCGGAATGCATTTATTGATTTGGAGCTTAGCCTGAATGAGGCTATGTCTCTTGGAGATATCCAGAGTCTGCGCAAAGCGCATGAAGGAATCGTTCACATCAGACCGATATATCCGGGTCGTGAATCCAAAGAAGAAGTAGCAGCTTCACGTGCGCAAATGCCGGTACAGGAGTTGTTCCGCAGGTTTTATCAGCAGCAGAGCGGTGGGGCTGAACCGGAAGGGGAATTGGTTGAGCTGTTTATGTCACTTGTTGCCGAGGAAGAAGGACACGGAGAGGAGGTGGAATAGTTGAAGCCGATATCCTTGAAATTATCAGGTCTGCAGAGCTATCGGGAGATGCAGGAAATTGATTTTACGGCATTGTGCGATACAGGACTATTCGGGATCTTTGGACCGACGGGAAGCGGGAAATCCACTATCCTGGATGCTATAACATTAGCTATGTACGGGAAAGTAGGACGCGCTTTTGGCGGTACACAAGGTATAATGAATCATTCGGAAGATGCGTTATTCGTCTCTTTCACATTTGAATTATCGTCGGCAAATGGGTCTGAGCGGTATCGGGTCGAACGGCGTTTCAAGAGGCAAAATGAGCTGTCCGTGAGCAATACAATCAGTAGGTTTATAGAGATTACTTCGGAGCGAGAAATCGTATTAGCGGATAAGCTGGCGGATGTAACGCGATGCGTTGAAGAGAAAATTGGGCTTAAGATGGATGATTTCACACGGGCAGTTGTGCTCCCGCAAGGAAAATTCGCAGAGTTCCTTTCTCTTAAGGGAGCGGAACGGAGACAGATGCTTCAGCGCTTATTCCACCTTGAAAAATACGGTGATTTACTAGCTCAGAAACTATCTCGCAGAGTGAAAGAATCGGATCAGAAGCTGAAGGAATTGGCGGCTGAGCAGCAGGGTTTGGGAAATGCTTCTGAAGAGGCATTGCAAGCTGCTGAACATGCAATGAAGACGGCGGCTGTACTAGCTAATTCACGTCGAGATGAGCTGGGCGAAGCTGAGAAGAAGGTCGAGGGGCTTGCAAAGGTACGTGAGCTTGCGATGGAGCGTGGACAGCGCTCAGTACAACTGACTGAACTTAAAGAACTGGACGGAACAATTGCACAGCTTGAAGCAAAACTGGTTCATTCAGCCGCAGCGGAGGCTATCCGGCCTGCCTTGACCTCTTGGAAGGAAGCGCGTCAACTTTCGATGCAGCGACAAGAGGCGGCTGTGTATGCCCGTAAAGCGTCAGAAGCTGCCACAGAGGAAGCGGTTAGTGCTACAGAGGCATTGGCTGCTGCTACTTCTGCACTGAGCTTGGAAGAACCGGGCTTACTCATAAGGATCAATCAATTAGAGCAGGCGGTTCTGCTTCAATCGGAATGCAATAGCCTGTTGGAGGAGCTGAATCAGCTTCGGGCATCACAGGAATCCTCTGGAGTGAAACGGCAATCGGTTGCTGATGAAATACAGAAGGAAGAGCAGCTGCTAGCCAAAGCTCAGGGGCGCCAGCGGGAGCTTGAACAGCTGTTGAAAGATTGTGAGGTTAAAGCTTCTGAACGCCAAAGTATTCAAGCCGCTGCCGGGCTTGGAAAAGAGTTGATCAGAGCACAAGAGCAGCTGGCTAAAGCTGAAGCAGAGGAAATAGAACTGCGCGGAAAAATGGAGAGCTCCGTGAAGCTTTTGTATGGGATCGCGTTGGAAGAGAATACCGTCAAGGATAGATGTGTTGATTTAGCTAAGCTCGCACTTGATAATGCACTGCAATTGAACGAACTTGATGTTATCCTCGCCAATCATATGAATACGATTGCTAATGCAGAGTCTCAGCTGCGCACATGGGTGAAAGAGAGTGAACAAAGTGTCTGGCTCTCGCGGTTGGCAGAGCAATTGCAGAAAGGGCAGCCTTGTCCTGTGTGCGGCTCGGAGCATCATCCAATACATGAAGCACATGGTCAAGGACAGGAGATACTTAATGTCGGTGATCGTTTCAAGCAATTAGAGCAATTATCTGCATTACTTGCGACAGTTAAAGAGCTGAACTTTTCAGTATCTCGTGATTTGGAAATTTCACGCTCTGTTATAGAACAGCTTAATGATTCGAATGCTTTGAATTATAAGAACGATAGCTTGGATAAAATTTCATTTCATTCTAAGAAAGAGGCTGCTGCTTCTCTCCAAATCGACATGAGCTATGAAGTGCTTGAAATATCTAAGCTTCATGGTGCTGTTCAGACGCTTGCGGATCAGCATGCCCTACTTAGACCGCAATTGGAAGGTTTGCAGAAGGAAGCAAGAACGTTTATAGCCCGGTTGAATGAGCTGCAGCCACGACTTGCTGCGGTACGTGCTGAGGCAGCGGGAGCAGAAGAATTTTTTAAACAAGCTGCAGAGAGGTCTACTAATTGCCGGGAGGAGCTAAGAGCTAAAGAGAAAGAATGGAATGCCGAGCATTCAGGCATCTCTGTTGAAGCTGCGGCTGGACTTTTAGAGCAAATCGTTGAAAAGGATCGGAAGGCAGAGGATATTAAACAACGCTTAGCATTAAGTGTGCCTTTTATTGAGGAGAAGAATTTAAGGCTGTCTCAGCTTGGAAAAGATTTAATTGAGCTTGATAAGGAATTGCTGCAGCGGGAAGGACAGGAGCAAGGTAAACAGTCTCTGTATCAAGAAAAACATAGTCGTCTGTCATCTTGGATTGGAGAGGATTCAGTAGATAAGCTGTTGCCTGAGGCCACTCAACGATTAGCAATGCTAAGGAAACAGGTTGAGGAATGTCAAAACCGACAAGCTATTGCTGCTGCATCCAGTAATCATGCTGCTCAAAGTAACGCTCTTGCCTTGCAGGCTGATGCTTCTGCCAGGGAACAGGAAGAAAAGCTGCACAAGCGGTGGTTGGAAGAGCTGGAAGTCTCACCTTTTCAAAATGAGGCAGAAGCTACGGATTCATTTGTTGCATCTGAACTTGCGAACGAATATGCCCTAACGGTTAAAAATCACCGGGATCGTGAACGAGAGCTGGAGATCAACCTGCGGGAGCTGGACGACAAGCTCGCAGGCAGAATCGTAACTGAAGAAGAGTGGGAAGCGAGTACTTTAGCTCTGAATAATGCGAAGTCCATGCTCGAAGAAGCATTACAATTTAAGGCGCGTTCTGAACGTGATCTGGAGGATCTGATGACAAGACATGTTCGTTGGAAAGAGCTTGAACAGCAGCGTCTTAATCTTGCACGTGAATTTGATTTGCTAGGAAAGCTTCAATCCTCATTGCGGGGCAATGCTTTTGTTGAATACGTCGCAGAAGAACAACTTCTGCACGTCAGTCATGCAGCGTCACAGCGTTTGCGTAACTTAACGAAGCAGCGTTATTCGCTTGAAATTGATTCAGGTGGAGGTTTTGTCATCTGTGACGATGCTAATGGGGGTGTGAAACGTCCTGTAGCTACATTATCAGGCGGGGAGACCTTCCTTGCTTCGCTGGCGTTAGCACTGGCTTTATCAGCCCAAATTCAGTTAAGAGGACAATATCCGCTTCAGTTCTTTTTCCTGGACGAAGGCTTTGGTACATTGGACCCAGAGCTTCTGGATACCGTGATCACGTCACTGGAGCATCTGCATGATGATCATCTTTCGGTAGGTATCATTTCCCATGTAGCCGAGCTCCGTTCTCGTCTAGCGCGTAAACTCATCGTTATTCCTGCGGAGAGTGGAGGAGAGGGCTCCAGGGTCATAATTGAAAATATTTAATAACCTCTCACTAAGTGATGCATATCACAGATACAGTATCACCCTGCTGTTATACTACAGTTAGCCGACATCAATCTTGCAAGCACCCCGGCGGACGTATTGGTACAGAAAAGTTTCGGTACAATACGTCCGTGCGATCAGTGAAGCTCCTTGAGCTAGCTGGGTGCTTCTTTTTTTTGCATTTTTTCGGTATGATTGTGAAGAATGACTATATACGTACCAGGAGGGATACAGTTGGATAACTGTCTGTTTTGTAAAATTGTCGAAGGAACCATTCCATCGAATAAAGTGTACGAAGATGACCGTTTTTTGGTCTTTCAAGATATTCAGCCTGCAGCTCCGGTTCATGTGCTGATTATTCCGAAGAAGCATATCTCTTCGATGAATGAGGTTCAGACGGAAGATTTTGCATTGATCGGCGAGCTTCACAAAGTGGCTCAGGAAGTAGCTGAAAAGCTTGGAATTGCCCAGTCTGGATACCGCTTGATCAATAACTGCGGTAAGGACGGCGAACAAACTGTGCATCATCTGCATTATCATCTTCTTGGAGGAGCTAAGTTGGGTGCATTGGTACAAGGTTCCAATTCCCATGCATAATATATGATTCAGAATATATAAATAAGGGTTGTCAGGTTGACACCCTATTTATTTTTCCCCTATAATGAAGATTGATGAACCGTGTTATGCTCTTGGACGGTCTGGTCGGAGGGAGGGAAAACTGGTGTCTGAAACTAAAGTTCGCAAAAACGAGACAATTGATGCTGCACTTCGTCGCTTTAAACGTTCCATTGCAAAAGATGGCGTATTGGCTGAGGTGAAGAAACGCAAGCATTATGAAAAGCCAAGCGTAAAGCGCAAGAAAAAGTCTGAGGCTGCTCGTAAGAGAAAGTTTTAGGAGGATTATGCTACCATGAATCTTAGCGAGCGATTGAACGAAGATATGAAGCAGGCGATGAAGAGTCAAGACAAGTTCAAACTCTCCACCATTCGAATGATTCGTGCTACGATTAAGAATCTTGAGATAGATTTGAAAAGAACTTTGAACGATAATGAAGTGCTTGATATCCTAAGTCGTGAAATCAAACAGCGCAAAGATGCCCTCCAAGAATTTGAAAAAGCGGGTCGTGAAGATCTTGCCTCAAATGCTAAAGCGGAAGCGGAAATCATTGCCGGGTACTTACCCGAACAGCTAACCGAAGAAGAAATTAAAGTCATTGTACAGCAGACCATCCAGGAAACCGGTGCTTCTTCGAAAGCCGATATCGGGAAAGTGATGAGCGCCTTGATGCCCAAGGTTAAAGGACGGGCGGACGGTAAGCTTGTAAATCAGGCAGTGCAACAGCAACTGCAATAGCTCAAGCAGATTAACACCTTCTACATTTGTAGAGGGTGTTTTTTCTGTTTCTCATAAAATCCATTCCTTACGCATAATTTGTACAGTAGAGGAAGGAGGATTGCCTCATTATGAGCCGATTTGTCCGTAAATTTCGGAAATGGACGGTCGACGCACTCGACCTGCCGAAGGACCTCGTATTCGATTTGCCCAGGCTCACCCTGATCGGAGGTAAGCAGCTTTACATAGAGAACCACCGGGGTGTGGTCCACTTCTCTCCTGAATCATTGCATCTGGAGCTCAATAAGGGCTATCTGGAAGTAGAAGGAAGTGGACTGGTGATCAAGGAGATTATGCCTGAAGAGGTTGTCATAGAAGGACGCATTGATGGCATCAAATATCGAGGAACGGAGGAATAAGTGTGAAATTACCGTCGTTGTCCCAGATGCGTGGTGTTGTCACCATCGTCGTTAGAGGAGAAGGTATTGAACGTCTTATTAATGAACTGGCGAGGCAAGGTGTTGAGATATGGGACCTGAAACCATTGACTGACGGGAAAATGGAAATGAATATTCGAGTAACGGACTTTCTTCAGTTGCGTCCGTTATTAAAGCGGACAGGCTGCAGAGTCAAGGTGAAAAAACGGTATGGTATGCCTTTTGTAATGATGAGATTATGGGGCAGAAAATGGTTTGTTTTTGGCTTTACTGTGTTTATCTTCATTATTTTTTGTTTATCTTCTTTGGTATGGGATGTTAAGGTAGTTGGCAACGAAAAAATTGCCTCTGAGGATGTATTAAGCGCCGCACGGCAAGAAGGGATATATCCTTTTCAGTGGATTTTTCGTCTTCCTGAGCAAGACAAGCTATCTGCCAATTTAACTCGTAATTTGCCCGGAACGTCATGGGTAGGCGTCTCTCGAACTGGCACACAAATTACAATACAAGTTGTTGAAGCGGCTGAACCAGTAAAAAAACTGATGGATCCTCGTCACCTTGTAAGCAAATCGGATGGCATCGTCTCATATATTTATGCTGAAAGAGGTCAACCTGAGGTCAAAAAAAATGATCGGGTGAGAAAAGGACAAATTCTGATTTCAGGTATTCAGGGTAACAAAATCGTAGTATCTAAAGGTGAAGTTCGTGGTAATGTATGGCATGAGTACAATATTGAGGTTCCACTCGTTCGAAAGCAAAAAATATATACCGGGGAAAAGAAGCAAAGAGGATATTTGTTTTTTGGAAATACAGCTATTCAGTTGACAGGCTATGGTAAAGTCACTTTTGAAAAATCACAGACCTTGACGGAGATGGATCCGTTAACATGGAGAAGCATGAAGCTTCCGATCGGCTGGATGAGTGAAAAAGTGCTGGAGACGACAGAGATCGAGCTGAAATTATCAGAGGATGAAGCGAAGAAATCCGGTTTGGAGAGAGCAAAACGTGATATTATAGCTAAAAATGGACGTACAAGTGTAATTCTAGAACAAAAAATTTTGCATGAGAAGACAGACAATGGTAAAGTTTATATGAAAGTGCTTTTTGAAGTAGAACAAAACATAGCGGAAGAACTTCCAATAGTACACAATCAAGGAGAATGAGGACATTTGTCACAACAACTTGTCACGATTAAAATAAGTCTTCAAAATGCGTCTGAGGGTCTGGCGTTGTTTGGGCCCCAGGACATTTTTTTAAAATTGATTGAAGAGAATTTAGAGACCGGAATTGTTCTGAGAGAATCTGAAATCTCGATTCGTGGAGAGCACCGGGAAGTGGAGAAGGTTCAGCAATTATTTGAGGTGCTGCTGGAGCTGATCCGTAACGGCTACATACTTACTGAAAGAGATGTCCTGTACGCGATAGATCTCGCTAGAGATTTTCGGGCTGACCAGCTACTTGATTTATATAAAGGTGAGATTGCGGTTACTTTTCGAGGTAAGCCGATCCGGGTCAAGACCATTGGGCAGAAGCATTATGTTACAACGATCAAAAAAAGGGATATCGTATTCGGGATTGGACCTGCTGGTACAGGGAAAACATACCTTGCAGTCGTTCTTGCTATTTCGGCGCTTAAGGAAGGTTCGGTCAAAAGAATTATTTTGACACGTCCTGCGGTTGAAGCTGGCGAAAGCCTCGGATTTCTTCCGGGTGATTTACAGGAGAAGGTCGATCCTTATCTGCGGCCATTGTATGATGCGTTGTATGATGTTATGGGGCCTGAACAGACGGCGAAAGCTCTGGAGCGCGGATTGATCGAGATCGCACCGCTTGCCTATATGCGGGGACGTACTCTTGACGATTCGTTTATTATTTTAGATGAAGCACAGAACACGACACCAGAACAAATGAAGATGTTCCTTACGCGTCTTGGCTTTGGATCAAAAATGGTCATTACAGGCGATGTAACGCAAATCGATTTGCCGAAGGGCAAAAAATCAGGATTAATCGAGGCTAAAAAAATTCTTCAAGGCATTGAGGAAATTGGATTTGTTCAATTTGCAGAATCCGATGTCGTGAGACATTCCTTGGTTCAGAAAATTATTGTTGCTTATGACCGTGCTGCGGACTCTCAGAGTTAAAGTTTGGAGGCTGTAATATTACGGGAGGGCTGTCTCTATGACTACAAACGAACAGCAAAAAAAGGACACGCTACATTCCAAAACATCAGGCTGGAAACATAGCAAAACAGTGCGTTATTCATTATTTGTGCTGTTGATTGCTATGCTCTATTTCAGTATGGCTTCAAAGCTGTTGCCTGAAACTTACGATATCGCTGTAGGTCTTCCAAGTGACAAAGAGATTTTGGCGCCAATGGAAATTCCAAATACGAAGGAAACCTTGAAAGCGCAGGAAGAAGCGGCGGAGAAGGTCGGACAAGTCTACACGATTCTTCCGTTGCGCAATGAGGCGCTTGTCTCGCAAATGCTGGATCGGATTTTTAGATTGAATCAGGATGATCAGGTGTCTGTAGAGGATAAAATTAATATTTACCGTGAAGAACTTCCTCAGAAGGTTAATGATCATATTCAAAATTTTATTAAAAACAACCGTAGCTCTGCAACGTATTCAACGACACTGTTTAACGAGGTAACTTCAAAAATAGTGGAGCAGCGTTATCAAATTGCGGAGGAAACGTTCATAAAAATTCCTCGTCTGACATCGGATGATATCAATGAGATGAAGCCGGTAGCAGCGGATATTGTTGCACGTCTTACCACTGACCAGATTATTGATGCACAGACGGCACGCGCCAAAGTGGCTGAAATGGTCAGCACTAGTTCACTTAGCAAACGTATTTCACGTGAGGTCGTTCAAGAGCTTGCTCGTCTCGCTATTACAGCGAATAAATTTTATGATGAGGAAGCAACCAAGACAGCGAAGGTCGATGCCCGTGAAAATACGCCGACAGTGTACATTAAGCAGGGTGATGTACTGGTCGAGAAGGGTGAAAAAATTACCCAGGAAATGTACACGCTGTTGGAAAAGAACGGTCTGTTGAAAGATCAGGTAAACTATTCTCCTCAGTTTGGGCTTTTAGTGTTGTCTATCCTACTCGGTATTGGACTGATTATGTATATTCGTCAATCTGAAGGAGTAAGCAGATTCAAGTACAACAATTCTCAATTTGTTATGCTGTTGCTTATTATTCTTATAACGATCGCATCTATGCATATTGTTAGTATTGTTCAGAATGAGCAGCGTCCGTACATTGGCTATCTGGCTCCAATAGCAACAGGTGCTATGCTGATTTCACTTCTGATTGATCTGTCGTTGGCATACATTTGCTCCATTTTATTTAGTATTCTGGCCAGCATTATATTAAATGTACATCAGGGAGATATTTTTGATTTTCAGTTTGGATTGTTTACACTAGTCATTTCCTTTGCATCTATATTTGCTATTCATCGGGCAAGCCAGCGATCTACTTTGCTAAAAGCAGGCATTATGATTTGCTTGTTTGGTTCGCTTAGCGTATTTTCAGTAATTCTGATTAACAATAATGGGTGGACACAATCAAGCACACTTTATGCGATCGGCTTCGCGATTGCAGGAGGATTGCTGACTACAATACTTGTTATCGGGTTGATGCCGTTTTTTGAAGTTACCTTTGGTATTCTGTCTGCATTAAAACTGATTGAATTGTCCAATCCCAATCATCCGCTGCTACGGAAGCTGCTTATAGAAACGCCAGGTACTTATCATCATAGCGTGATGGTCGGTAATTTGTCTGAGGCAGCCGCAGAGGCAATCGGTGCTAATGGATTATTGTGCCGGGTTGGCTCGTATTACCACGATATCGGGAAGACAAAGCGACCAAGCTATTTTATTGAGAATCAGAACAATATAGAGAACCCGCATGATTTTATCGATCCGAAATTGAGCAAGTCCATTATTATTGCTCATGCACGTGACGGAGCTGAAATGCAGAAGGATTACAAGCTACCCAAGCCGATTCGCGATATTGCGGAGCAGCATCATGGCACTACCTTTCTGCACTATTTTTATCACAAAGCATTAAAGCTTGCCGAAGAGCAAGGCATGGAGCCTGATTTTACTGAAGCGGATTTCCGTTATCCCGGGCCAAAAGCGCAATCCAAAGAAGCTGCTGTTGTCGGCATCGCAGACAGCGTCGAAGCTGCCGTTCGTTCGTTGCGTAAGCCAACAGTAGAACAGGTTGAAACGATGATCGAGAAAATTATCAAGAGCCGGCTTGATGATCATCAGTTCAATGAATGTGATTTAACGATGCGGGAGCTTGATATTATCGCTCAGACGTTGAAAGAGACGGTGATGGGAATATTCCATTCCCGAATCGAATATCCAGAGCAAATAAAGAAGGATAAAGTGACTGAGGATTCAGACAGGGGGCAACAGACGCATGGCGCTTAAACTGGATTGGAACAATGAACAGGACAAGCTGGAAATCAGAGATGATCTGATAGAGCTTCTGAATACAGTACTACAAAAAGCAGCGGAATCAGAGGGCGTCGAAGAGGGCGAGGTTGCTCTTACTTTTGTGGATGACGAAGAGATTCATGTTCTGAACCGTGAATATCGGGGAATTGACCGCCCGACAGATGTACTCTCCTTTGCGATGAATGAATCGCTGGATGAGGAACTCGACATCGTTTATGAGGTTGAGGAGGATGAAGAGCTCGACGACCTGACAGATATGTTCGGTGACATTATTATTTCTGTAGAACGGGCGCAGGCGCAGAGTGAAGAATATGGACATTCAATTGAACGTGAAATCGGTTTTTTGTTCGTCCATGGATTTCTTCATTTGCTCGGCTACGATCATCAGGATGAGGCTAGTGAAGCGGAAATGATGGGCAAGCAGGAAGCAGTTCTTGCACAGGTTGGTCTTGTTCGCTAAATGAAACCAAATTGTAAATGGAGCGACACATTCCGATATGCGCTGGAAGGAATCGTTGTATCGCTCAAAACTCAGCGTAATATGCGAATTCATCTAGTGGCAGCCGTAATCGTGATGTTAGCTGCGCTGTATTTTGGTCTTTCCTTGAGAGACATCGCATTGTTATTATTAGTTATTGGATTTGTAATAAGTGCGGAATTATTTAATACCGCTATTGAAGCAGTGGTGGATCTCGTGACCCCGGAGTGGCATAGCTTGGCCAAAATGGCTAAGGATGCCGCCGCCGGGGCCGTCTTGATTGCAGCTTGTTTTGCCGTTCTGATAGGTATTGTGCTTTTTTATGAACCAGTAGTCACCTGGCTTGGAATTATATCTTCATAATATTATTTTCGTAAAGGAGATAACCGCATGGATTATAATTGGCTGCTTCAGGAAGCGATTAAAGCTCATACTAAAGCGTATATACCTTATTCCGGTTTTGGAGTCGGGGCAGCGCTGCTTGATCAGAATGGACATGTTCATCATGGATGTAATGTGGAAAATGCTGCGTATGGTCCAACGAATTGTGCGGAGCGGACCGCCATGTTTCGGGCAATTGCCGATGGCTTAAAGCCTGGGACATTTCAAGCAATCGCCGTTGTTGGCGATACCGATGAGCCGATCGCACCGTGCGGTGTGTGCCGACAGGTATTACTTGAGCTTTGTCATGGAGAAATGCCTGTCATTCTGGGCAATCTAAAAGGTGACATTCGTCAGACGACAGTAAGCGAGTTGCTTCCGTACTCATTTGGTCCATCTCAGCTTGCTTCAAAGTAAAGCACGTAAGCTTGCTTAGTACGAGCAGCTTCTATATTGCAAAAGACCGACAATAAGCTGCAAATATGCAGGTATCTGAAATGGAACCGCCGATGTGGGGAAAAAGCCTGCAAATGTGCAGGAATTTCACAGGGTTTTGACTTAAAACTAAAGTTTTACAATGAAAAGACTGCATTTTTGCAGGAATGTTTCGTAATGAAGGAAAATAAGAGAAAAAAAGATGCACTATTGCAGGTATCGTCGCAGCTTAACATTTTAAACCCGCTATAATATTACTGTTTCATTAAGAAAGGATTATTTTATACATGGCTAAATCCAAATTCAAATCCGGCTTTGTTGCAATTGTTGGACGACCAAACGTTGGGAAATCAACGCTGATGAACCAAGTTATTGGGCAAAAAATTGCAATTATGTCTGACAAACCGCAGACGACACGAAATAAAATTCACGGAGTATATACAACTGAAACCATGCAGGTAGTTTTCCTCGATACTCCAGGCATCCATAAACGTCAATCCAAGCTCGGTGACTTTATGAACAATACTGCACTGAACACGCTTGGTGAGGTTGAAGCCGTGCTTTTCCTTGTAGATACTGCAGAGGGACTCGGCGGGGGAGATCGTTACATTATTGAGCAGCTTAAAAATGTACGAACTCCTGTCATTCTAGTGTTGAACAAAATTGATCGGATTGAGCCTGAAGCCTTGCTCCCTATTATCGAGGAGTATCGGAAGCTGTATGAATTCGCAGAAATTGTCCCGATCTCTGCAAAGCTGGGGAACAATGTGAATACACTTCTTGATCAGGTGGAGAAATATTTGCCGGAAGGTCCTCAATATTATCCTGATGATCAGGTTACAGACCATCCGGAGCAATTTGTATGTGCGGAATTGATTCGTGAGAAAATACTGCATTTGACACGTGAGGAAGTACCACATTCCATTGCTGTTACGATAGAAGACATGAAGGTTGAGGAGAATGGTGTGGTTTATTTGTCAGCTGTCATTTTTGTAGAGCGTGATTCCCAGAAAGGGATTATTATCGGGAAGCAGGGCGCTTTGCTCAAAGAAGTTGGCAAACGGGCAAGACATGATATTGAGAACTTGTTAGGCTCTAAAATTTTTCTGGAGTTATGGGTTAAGGTGAAAAAAGATTGGCGCAATCAGGAACGCGTTCTTAAAGATCTCGGCTTCCACCGTGATGCATAAAATGATCTGATGACGCGAAACTTCTTGTTGAAACATTTCGTTATCAAAATCCAAACTGGGAGTTATTGCAACACATACTTCCCGCTCGATCGTACATCCTAATCTTTGAGATGCAGGCGTCATTTCCGAAGAAAGGGTGAATACGTATGCGAGATTTTTCGTGGAAGTATTTTGCAATAACTGGAGATGTCGATGCTTATATGCTCTATAAAGAAGCCGGCACCGAATCCCAGGAGGAGTCTGCTGCCTCCGAGGAACTGATCGACCAACAGGAGATGGAGGATTAGTTTTTTATTCGGGGAGCCCAGTAAGTTTGGGGGAAGAGACATGCTATACAGGGTGGAGGGTATAGTCATCCGCAGCATGGATTATGGTGAAGGCAACAAAATTGTTACGCTGTGCACAGAGACTCATGGGAAAATCGGAGTGCTGGCACGCGGCGCTAAAAAGCTTAAGAGTCGTTATGCGGCGCTGACACAGCCTTTTACCTATGGTGAATATGTATTTTACCGTCAAAATAATGGGCTGGGAACCTTAAATCAAGGTGAGATTATTGAATCTCACTTTTCTTTACGTGAGGATTTATTTCTTGCAGCCTACGCATCATATGCTTGTGAATTGCTAGATCGAACGCTTCAGGATGAAGAAGTGGGTCAGTTCTGGTTCACACAGCTTAAGGCTTGCCTGGAAGGCCTCTCTTCAGGGAAGGACCCGCAGATAATCACACATTTGTATGAGATGAAGGTGCTGCAGGCTGCAGGGTATGGTCCTTCTTTCGATACATGTATCTCATGTGGGCGTGAGGACGACTCGATGACTGTAAGTGCAAGATTAGGTGGGAAATTGTGCAGTCGATGTCGATACCATGATCCAGCAGCATTTAATGTATCTTCAGGAACGTACAAATTGTTATCTCTGTTTGAGAAAATGGATTTAAGAAGACTCGGCAATATCGAAGTAAAAGATACTACGAAGACAGAACTGAAAACGGTGATGCGAGCCTTTATGGACATGCAGCTTGGGCTAAAGTTGAAATCACGTAATTTTCTAGATCAATTAGACAAATACGAAATTTGACGAACGATTTAAAATCATTTATTATAGATAAGAATTTCTCCTATTGGAGAGTAGCGCATTGAACGGGAAAAGTAATGAGGTGCTAGATCCGTATTAGCGAATCGGGGGTAGTGAAAGCCCGGTCGGAAAGACTCATGAAAGGGCAACCCGGGAGCGTGAACAATTGTTCGTGAAAAGAGGATTTGTCCTTATGCCGTTAAGGCAAATGTGCAAATCAAGTAGGGTGGAACCGCGGGAATACAACTCTCGTCCCTACGTCTGACAGCAGGCGTAGGAGGCGAGAGTTTTTTGGTATGTTCCTCCTGTCGGCTAATTATGATGAAGGAGTGTAAATCATGAATTTTCAACAAATGATTTTGACCCTGCAACAGTTTTGGTCGGAACAAAATTGTATCGTGGTACAGCCTTATGACGTGGAAAAAGGTGCAGGTACGCTGAATCCGATGACTTTCCTGCGTTCGATTGGGCCAGAACCATGGAACGTAGCTTATGTGGAACCTTCCCGTCGTCCGGCGGATGGACGTTATGGAGAAAACCCGAACCGTTTGTATCAGCATCACCAGTTCCAAGTTATTTTGAAGCCATCGCCAGACAATATCCAAGAAATTTACCTGGAGAGCTTGAAGCGCCTCGGTATTAACCCGCTTGAGCATGATATCCGGTTCGTTGAGGATAACTGGGAGCATCCGGGCCTCGGTGCTTGGGGCCTTGGCTGGGAAGTATGGCTGGACGGAATGGAAATTACGCAATTTACGTACTTCCAACAGGTTGGTGGTATTGAAGCGAATCCAGTTGCTGTAGAAATAACTTACGGTATGGAACGTCTTGCTTCGTATATTCAGGATAAAGAAAATGTATTTGATCTGGAATGGGTAGATGGCACAACCTATGGTGATGTATTCCATCAGGCCGAGTTTGAGCATTCCAAATATACTTTTGAAATATCTGATGTCAAAATGCTCTTCACTTTGTTCAATATGTATGAGCAAGAGGCAGCTAAAGCGATGGAACAGCATTTGGTGTTCCCTGCTTATGACTATGTATTGAAATGTTCACACACATTCAACTTGCTTGATGCAAGAGGTGCAATCAGTGTAACAGAGCGCACAGGTTACATTACCCGCGTTCGTAACTTAGCTCGTCAGGTAGCTGCGACATATTTGGAGGAACGTGAGAAGCTTGGATTCCCAATGCTTCAGAAAGGGGGCGCTGTCCGTGGCTAAGGATCTGTTATTTGAAATCGGCTTGGAAGAAATGCCTGCCCGTTTTATTCGCGCGGCTATGGAGCAATTGAAAGAACGTACGGCGAAATGGCTAGAGGAATCTGTCATTAAGCATGGAGCTGTTGAGAGCTACGCAACACCACGCCGTCTTACGGTACTCATCAAGGATGTTGCAGAGAAGCAAGAGGACGTTCATGAAGAAGTGAAAGGCCCTTCCCGCAAAATCGCTCTTGATGACAAAGGCGAATGGAGTAAAGCTGCGCTTGGATTTGCCCGCAGTCAAGGCGCCAGCCCTGAGCAGTTTACTTTCAAGGACGTGGGTGGCACTGAATACGTTTATGTAAACAAAAGCACTACAGGAGTGGAAACCTCGCAAATTTTGGCTGAAGGATTACTTGGTATTTTGCATGCTATGAATTTCCCTAAAAACATGCGTTGGGGCAATTACGATTTCAAATTTGTTCGTCCAATTCGTTGGATCATCGCGTTGTTTGGTAGCGACATTGTTGATTTGGAAATTGCAGGCGTTAAGTCTGGCAATGTGACGAGAGGACATCGTTTCCTGGGGCAGGACACTGTCATCCAAGAGCCGTCGGCTTACGTAGAGGCTTTGCGTTCTCAACATGTAATCGCTGATGTTAAGGAACGTCAGGAGCTGATTCAAAATCAAATTAATGCTCTTGCCAAGGATAAAGACTGGAATATTGCAGTGAAGGACGATTTGCTGGAGGAAGTGCTGTTCCTGGTCGAAACTCCAACAGTACTATTCGGTAAATTTGAAGAATCATTCTTGAACATTCCACAGGAAGTACTGATCACTTCGATGCGTGAGCATCAACGTTATTTCCCGGTATTGGATAAGCAGGGGGCCTTGCTTCCGTTTTTTGTTACAGTTCGTAATGGTGATGCGTCATCCCTTGATGTTATTGCTAGAGGTAATGAAAAAGTGCTTCGCGCTCGTCTTTCCGATGCGAAATTTTTCTATGAAGAAGATCAAAAGCTGGCAATCAAGGATGCTCTGTCCAAGCTTGAAAGCATCGTATTCCATGAAGAGCTGGGAACAGTAGGAGACAAGGTTCGCCGTATCCGTCGCAATGCCGAGAAGCTGTCCACGCTGCTGAAAGTAGATACCGGAACTTCTGAAGCTGTGAATCGCACTGCTGAGATTTGTAAATTTGATCTGGTTACTCAGATGGTATATGAATTCCCTGAGCTTCAAGGCGTTATGGGTGAAGACTATGCTCGTAAGGCTGGAGAATCCGAGTCTGTAGCTAAGGGTGTATTCGAGCATTACCAACCTCGTTTCTCAGGTGAAAGCGCACCAAGCTCTGAAGTGGGTTCAATCGTCTCCATTGCGGATAAAATAGATACGATTACAGGATGCTTCTCCATTGGTATCATTCCAACTGGCTCACAGGACCCTTATGGCTTGCGACGTCAAGCGGCTGGTATTGTACAAATTGTGTTGGATCATAAATTGGGCATTACATTATCGGATATTTTCACAATCGCACTCGAAACTCACGAACAATTCCGTGGTTTGAAACGTTCTGAAGAGGAGATTTCGAAGGACCTGATGGATTTCTTCGGTTTACGTGTAAGAAAAACGCTGTCCGATAGCCTTCGTTATGATGTCGTTGATGCAATTATGGCCGCTGGCTACGATGATGTTGTATCTGTTGTTGATCGCGGCGCTGCATTAATGGATGCTGTAAATGGGCAAGAGGATTTCAAAACGACTGTTGAATCATGGAATCGCGTAAGCAATCTGGCAGCTAAAGCAGATTTCTTGACTGTAAGATCCGATCTGCTCAGCGATCCTGCAGAGAAACAGCTATACGAAGCTTGGCGCTCTATTAATGAGAAGTATAGCTCAACGCTGAATGATGATAATGCAGCAGGTGCACTGAAATTGCTTAGTGGACTCAAAGACGAAATTACATCATTTTTTGATGCTGTAATGGTTATGGCTGAAGATGAGGATATTCGTAAAAACCGTCTCGCTCTGCTTGCTGCAATTGATAACGATTTGAAACAGTTCGCTGATTTTAGCAAGCTTGTCTGGGCATAATCAAGATATTGGCGATGAATACACGTATAGTCGTTGACGGAGACTCCTGTCCTGTAAAGACTGAAATTGTAGAAATTGCAGGACGATTCGGAGTGCAGGTGCTCATGGTTTCATCCTATGATCATTTATTGAAGCAGAGTGAGGGTGTAGCTACGATTCAGGTAGATCGAAGTCAGCAAAGTGCTGATCTGTATATCGCTAATCATATCGTCAAAAATGACATTGTCGTAACGCAGGATTACGGTCTTGCCGCCTTGGCGATAGCTAAATCATGTTCTACATTGTCTCCCCGGGGCGAATTATTCCACCCGGGGAATATTGATTATTTGCTGGAGCGACGCCATTATCATGCGAAGGCGCGTCGTGGCGGGCGCTACTTTAAAGGCCCCAAACCCTTTACTGATGAGGATCGCTCAAATTTTAAAGATATCTTGACAAAACTTTTGCAACATTTGCAGGAGAATGTACAATTTTAGCGAATTATTACTTACGTGCTAACGAAAGATGAAGGTGGTTTGGATGAGTACCGGGCGAGGTAATATTCCGGAAGAAGTCATCGAGGCGGTCTTGCGGCAGCATGATATCGTTGACACAGTCGGCAAGCACGTTCATCTGACTAAACAAGGGAAGTATATGAAAGGGTTATGTCCTTTCCATTCGGAGAAGACACCTTCTTTCACAGTGACACCTGAACGGCAAATTTTTCACTGTTACGGCTGTGGCAAGGGCGGAAATGCCATCAAGTTTAGGATGGAAATTGAAGGACTCACTTTCCCGGAAGCCGTAAAAATGATGGCTGAAGAAGTCCATATTCCTTTTGATTTTGGAGTGGGCGGGGGAGGAGAATCCTCACGAAACCCTGAGCTTGAACAGTTGCTGCAAGCTTATGAATGGTCTGCGAAACTGTATCATTTTTTGCTTAAGAATACGGAGCATGGCAAACCTGCAATGGATTATTTAAAGTCCAGAGGTTTTACGGACAGGGCTATCGATACTTTTCAGATCGGCTTTGCGCCTGCACGTTGGGATACTCTTGTACAATTTTTGGACAAGCGGTCTTTTGATCTGGGAGCCATGGAGAAGGGTGGACTTTTGTCCTCAAAGCATGATGGTACTGGTTACGTGGATCGTTTTCGTGACCGCGTCATATTTCCGCTTCACAATCGAAATGGTAAAGTGATTGCATTTGCTGGAAGAATTCTCGGAGAAGGTCAACCCAAATACTTGAATTCTCCCGAGAGCAGACTCTTCACCAAAAGTCGAATACTGTACAATCTTCATCAAGCCAAATCGGAAATCCGTAAAACACGGCAAATTGTATTATTTGAAGGTTACGGTGATGTAATCAGTGCATGGGAGGCCGGAGTTCATAACGGAGTTGCTACGATGGGAACGGCTCTGACTGATAGTCATGCCGCGATGATGAGGAGTTTAGCAGATGAGGCTATAGTCTGTTATGATGGCGATCAAGCTGGACAAGCTGCTGCGTTAAAAAGTATTCCGATACTTGAAACTGTTGGATTTACCGTCAAAATTGCGATTCTGACTGAAGGACTGGATCCTGATGAATTTATTCAGAAATACGGAGCTGAACGGTTTAAGCTGCAGGTTTTGGATGGTGCAGTTTCATCTGTCAAATTTAAGCTTATATATCTGAAAAAAAACCATATACTTCTAGAGGAAGCTGGTAAGGTAGCATATATCAAGGATGCAATGGAAGTAATCGCACCTTTACCGTCACCTACAGAACGAGAGATCTATTTAAAGGAATTAGCCGCTGAACTGCAGGTGTCATTTGACAGCCTGAAACAGGAATGTAATGAAAAGCGGATAGCTATGCAAAAAAAGACTCCTGTAGGGGATAATAAGGACAAAAGGTGGAATAATGGTAGGCATAAAAAGGGGCAGGCATCAATGCCGACTTTATTGCCTGCTTATCATGTTGCTGAACGTAGATTGCTTTCCTTTATGCTACAGGATGAAGAAGTTGCCCGTTATGTGGGTGACAGACTTGGAGATCACTTTAACATCGATGATCATGCAGCAATTGCTGCTTATCTATACGCCTATTATGCACAAGGGAAAACTCCGGACGCCAGCCGATTTATTTCATCGCTTCAGGATGAGCGGTTAGAACAGACCGTTACTTCTATTGCAATGATGGATACTCCGGTTTGGAGTGATCAGGAGTTGGACGATTGCATCCGTGAGATCAAGAAAGTTCCTCTTACTGATGAAATTAAGCAAAAGAAGGAAGAAATGGTTGCGGCTGAACGAGCTGGAGACTTTATGCGTGCGGCACATATTGCAAGTGAGATTATTGCCCTAGAGAGACAGTGAAACGATGTAGGTTGGGATGTTTCTAGGGAGGAGGGAGCCAGTAAATGACGAATGATCAGCATACTGAACTAGAAACTGAATTAACACTGGAGCAAGTGAAAGATCGCCTCATTGAACAAGGGAAAAAAAGATCTTCATTAACTTATAAAGAGATCATGGAGAAACTTTCTACTTTCGATCAAGAACCCGAACAAATGGACGAGTTTTTTGAACAGCTGGGGGATTTGGGAATTGACGTTACTGGAGACAGTGATGAAGAGTTAACAACCAATAGAAATAATGGTGATGAGGGCGAACATCACGATGGCGGTGAATATTCCTACGATGACGATTTAACGCTTCCTCCCGGAATTAAAATTAATGACCCGGTACGGATGTATTTGAAGGAAATAGGCCGAGTTCCGCTCCTGACTGCAGATGATGAAATGGAATTGGCCAAGCGTATCGAGAATGGTGATGAAGAGGCTAAGCGCAGACTCGCAGAAGCGAACCTTCGCCTTGTGGTCAGCATCGCTAAACGATACGTAGGTCGTGGTATGCTGTTTCTCGACCTCATTCAAGAAGGGAATATGGGCCTGATTAAAGCGGTTGAGAAGTTCGATCACAAAAAGGGCTTTAAATTCAGTACGTATGCTACGTGGTGGATTCGTCAGGCAATTACTCGTGCGATTGCCGATCAGGCAAGAACAATTCGTATCCCAGTGCATATGGTAGAGACGATCAATAAGTTGATACGTGTCTCCCGTCAGCTGTTGCAGGAACTCGGTAGAGAACCAGCACCGGAAGAAATTGCAGCTGAAATGGAGCTTAGTGTTGAGAAAGTTCGCGAGATTATGAAGATAGCCCAGGAACCAGTCTCACTTGAAACACCAATTGGTGAAGAGGACGATTCACATCTGGGAGATTTTATCGAAGACCATGAAGCAATGGCTCCAGCGGATGCTGCAGCTTATGAGCTTCTAAAGGAACAGTTGGAGGATGTCCTCGACACGCTTACAGAACGCGAAGAGAATGTACTTCGTCTGCGTTTTGGATTGGATGATGGCCGAACAAGAACACTTGAAGAAGTTGGTAAAGTGTTCGGTGTAACGCGGGAGAGAATTCGCCAGATTGAAGCGAAAGCACTCCGTAAATTGCGTCATCCAAGCCGAAGCAAGCGGTTGAAGGATTTTCTTGAATAGGCGCGTAGCACTCTGACCTTCTGCAGCCAGCAGCAAGGTCTTTTTTTTCACAGTTATATATTTAAGTTCTTTCTCTCACGACTATTCTACTCATCCTAATGATGAAAGAAGGTATTAGCTTGGATCGTGACAAAAGGGAAGTTATACTTGCGGAAATTAATCACTGGAGAAAAGGTCGGCTTCTACCAGAACAATATTGTGATTTTCTTGAAAACCTTTATCATGATGAGGAGATCAAATCCTCTAGAAGCATCATTTCTTTAGGCTCATTACAACAAGGGAATTTAAAGTCATGGTTTCTTGGTTTTGGAATTATTTCCTTCTTTTTCTTTATTGTTTTTTATTTTAGCCTTTTTCCTTGGCCATTGCAAATGGCAATTACGTTATTATTATCTGCTCTTGGTTATTTGTTTTCAGCTATACATAGACATAGACACGAGCTGCTTTCGCTTGCTCTGGCGGGAGCGGGAAGTTTGATCTTGCTAGGACTGGGAAGTCTGATGATTGCTTTGCAGGGGTGGGAGGGAGAAACAGCAACGTCGATACTAATTTCCGTATGTGGAATAGTCTGGTTTACTGTAAGCATCTTTATGCGTTTTAATATTTTGCTGTACTGTAGCCTAGCATTCGGCATGCTGTTATATGCATTTTTCTTCGGATGGATTCATCCCGAATCTTCATGGGGCATGCTCCAGCTGCTTTGGCTTCCGCTCAGTATTATTTTCTTCTGGTTAACTTGGTTGTGTCATTACAGAATCAAGCGGTTAACCAGAGTGATGTTCGCAGCGTCCCTTACGTTATGGTTCATGCCGGAGATGGACGGGCTGTTGCTCAGACAACAGTCGGCTCAAGGAATGGAAATTATCATTTTAGCGAAAATTGTAGTAGCATTTGTATTATTATATAGTTTACGAAAAAAATGGGTGGTGTGGATTTCATCATGAAGCTTACCAAGCTTTCAGCAAGACTACAGCAAATTGCGGATCGACTTCCCGTCGGATGCCGGCTTGCGGACATTGGCTCAGATCATGCGCTGTTACCTGTGTACGCGGTTCAGAGTGGTGTCGCTCTTTATGCAGTAGCGGGTGAAGTGAACGAAGGTCCGTATGAAGCTGCTTCACGGCAGGTTGCCGAAGCAGGGTTAAATAGCAAGGTGCATGTGCGCAAAGGTGACGGTCTTGCCGTTATTGTGAAAGGCGAAGTAGATACAATTACGATTGCTGGCATGGGCGGTGCACTCATTGCGTCCATTTTATCGGCAGGAGCTGATAAGCTTGACGGGGTGAACAGACTAGTGCTTCAGCCCAATGTAGGTGAAGATATTGTTAGACGCTGGCTTCTTGATCATAATTGGTTTTTACTGGAGGAGTCTATTCTTGAGGAAGACGGTAAAATATATGAGATCATTACGGCGGTGTCAGAGCCTGAAGCTGCTGCTTTGAATGAGTTGCTCTATCAGGAGCGAAAACTGCCTGGAGGAGCGGTATTAACGAAGGAGCTTTTGCTAATGATGGGACCAAGGCTGACCCAGCAACCCACAAATGTGTTGATCACGAAATGGGAGTCTGAATTGGACAAGCTGAACAAAATTCGTAAATCAGTCGCATCGTCCAATCAGGAAGCTTCCCGTGAGAAGGAACAACAACTCGCAGACTTATCCCACCAGCTCAAGGAGGTGCTGACATGTTTGCAAAAGGTCAAACCGTAATTCAATATATGGAGCAATTGGCTCCGAAGCATGTAGCAATGGAAGGAGACAAGATTGGTCTTCAATTAGGCTCCTTGCAGAAAGAAATCCGCGGTGTACTAGTGGCCTTGGATGTAAACGAGGAAGTAGTCGAAGAAGCTGTCGAAAAGGGTGTAGATCTGATTATTGCCCATCATGCGATTATTTATCGTCCACTTGCTCATTTACAAAGCGACACACCGATGGGCAAATTGTATGAGAAGCTGATCAAGAACGATATTGCCGTATATGTGGCACATACCAATCTGGATGTTACAGATGGCGGGATGAATGACTGGATGGCTGAAGTGTTAGGGATCGAAAATGGCTCTCCCATAGATGATATTCATACAGACGATCTTTATAAGTTGGTTGTGTTTGTTCCTAAGGATCATCATCAGCGCGTTCTGGATGCGATTTTGAATGCTGGAGCCGGACAAATAGGCAACTACAGTCACTGCAGCTTCAATATTGAGGGTTATGGCACGTTTCTTCCGGGTGAAGGAACCGATCCGTATATAGGCCAGCAGGGGAAAATGGAAAAGGCTGAAGAAATTAGAATTGAGACGCTTGTTCCTGCAAGTATTCGCAATAAAGTGATTCAGGCCATGCTCAAGAGTCACCCTTATGAAGAGGTTGCGTATGATTTATATGCTGTGGACCTTAAGGGACGTAGTCTCGGATTAGGTCGCGTTGGAAAGCTTGCCGAGCCGGTCAGTTTGAATTCTTTTGTTCAGAGAGTAAAGGAAAAATTAGAAGTTCCTGCGGTTCGCGTAGTTGGAGATTTAAATCGGCAGATCAAAAAGGCAGCGGTGATCGGAGGTTCTGGAGGTCGTTACTGGAAAACGGCGATGTTCCGCGGTGCTGATGTGCTTGTAACTGGGGACGTAGACTATCACACAGCTCAGGATGCTTTAATGGCTGGAATTACGATCATCGATCCAGGTCATAATGCAGAGAAAATAATGAAACCTCGCGTTGCTGCTTGGCTTGCTGAGAAATTGAGTGATGATAAATATGACACGAAGGTTCATGTGTCTAAGGTAAATACTGAACCATTCGTATTTATGTAATCGTGACGGAAATGGCATAATGCGTTAAAACTGCCGTAGATTCGTACTTGTGATTATGATGGTATGCCTGTATACTAACTAGTGTTGCCTACGAAAGTTTGACAGACAATCGCCGGCGGCTTTAGGCCGCGGGAGGAAAGTCCGGGCTCCATAGGGCAGGGTGCTGGATAACGTCCAGTCGACGCGAGTCGAAGGATAGTGCCACAGAAATGGACCGCCGATGGCTGCTGCAAAGCAGCACAGGCAAGGATGGAACCGAGGTGTAAGAGACCCCGAGGAGCGCTGGTGACTTCGTTCCTGGTAAACCCCACTTGGAGCAAGACCTAAAGGAACGCAGCTTCTGTTAAAGGAAGCAGTCTTAGCCCGAGATGCGTTCAGGTTGGTCGCTGGAGCCGTTCAGTAATGAGCGGCCTAGATAGATGATTGTCACTCAAGGCGGGAGGGTAGTTCCCGTTAATACCGCGAAGTAGTACAGAACCCGGCTTACGGCAAACTTTCATCACTGCAACGCTTATTATTGTTATGATAATTGACTAATGAATGCTCATAAAAGGACCTGAGGCTTGTATGCCACAGGTCCTTTTAGTATCCTCATAAGAAAAAAATTATTTTGAGTTTTCGACTATGTTTTGAATTTTACGCTCAATGGATTGGGGCCAGAATTGGAGAGAAGAACTATTTCCACCAGCCGCATGAAGAGCGGAGTATACATCGATTTGACCGTAGCCGAAGTACTTGTCACGCCCGGAATCTCCAAGATCGATGACGTTTTTGCGAATAAGGTCCATGACCTCCGTATTTTTTAAATCAGGGTTGATAGAGCGTATTAACGCAGCTAGAGCGGCGACATGAGGGCTCGCCATTGAAGTACCGGACAGCGCTGCATACTGGTTATCAGGGTAAGTGCTGGCAATGCTTTCTCCTGGAGCCATGACATCGATATAATCACCATAGTTGGAGAAAGAAGCCCGGTTCAAATTGTAGTCGGTAGCGGATACTGATAGAACCTCAGGATAGGCTGCAGGATATCCCGGACGTTCTGTATTGTCGTTGCCCGTTGCCGCAATAATTACGACATCCCGGTCGTAAGCATATTTAATAGCATCGTGCAAAAACTGTGCATCAGCGTAGTTGCCAAGACTTAGGTTGATAACTTTAGCTCCTTGGTCAACTGCCCATATAATGCCCTGAGCTACTGAATAAGTAGTACCTGAGCCAGTATTATCAAGTGCTTTTACAGGCAATAATTTACCTCCCCACATCATTCCAGCAATACCCTCATTGTTGTTTACCTTGGCGGAGATAATCCCAGCGACATGAGTACCATGTCCGACATCATCTAATGGGTCTTCATCCGGGTTAATAACATTGTAGCCTTTGAGCAGCTTCCCCTTCAGATCCGGGTGATTAATATCTACCCCAGTATCTACAACCGCTACGATGACATCATTGCTTCCTTTTGATAGCTTCCAGCCACGGTTCGTCTCTATTATGGGTAAATTCCATTGGTACTCTGAGAACAACAGGTCATTAGGAATTTCAGGAGTGTCTGTCTCGTTCGTCATATACAGATAATGAGGCTCTACATAGTTTGGTTTCCAGTGCCGCTCGAAATAGGATCTAAGCTGCTGCATTGTCATTGTATCCGAGTGAAAAATATAAGTGTTACCGATTTTTTTGGCAGGCTTACAGCTAAGCTCAGATTCAATCTGCTTCATATCTCGGGCGGATGGCGCATTTTCAAACGTAACAACAAGCTCGTTCTCATAAAAATGGCTCGCCTTTTCATTATCGTGTCCGGTCTTGACGGTGATGTCACGATGGGTGTCGGCATGAATAGATTCTACTTTATATTTCCCTTCTTTTGGGTAAGGAATCAGACGTAAATTTTTGTTTTGATGATCCTGAACACGATTAAGTATGCCAGCATCCATTAATGCGATTACACCTTGTCGTTTTCCTTTGGCTGGTTGCGCAGTTACATAATATTTTGGATTGCTCTGTGGAAAAAGAGGAGATTCATAAACACTGCCTTTTTTGATCGCTTTTTTGGCAAACGTCAAGTAATTGTTAATTTGTTTCTTTTCTGAAGCATTTGCTTTGAACAGTGGATGAATCAGCTTTTGCTCCCTGTTGCTCTCTCCATCGAACCAGACTATATTTTGGAATTGGCGATGATCCTTCTGTAAATCAGAAGCCTGTGCTTTGGAGAAGGAATTTGCAAGCAGCTTCAGATGTTTATTAGCATCAAGTCTCACCATCTTTTCTGTAGCAGTCATATCTCTTTGGAGCATCATTTGTTTAAGTTTTTGTTCTTGCCCTGGAGTAGGAACCACTGACTTGCTTGCATTTTGCCCTACATGGACATTTTTGGCGGGATACATGGTAGTAACGAGAGCAATTGCCGCAACACCTGTAATACCTAACACAGCCCATTTCTGCCACTTCATTAAAGTACCTCCTCTTGAGCTATATGTCTGAATATGTATAGCTTGAGGAGATGATTAATTTTTTATTCCATTTCATTTAGCGCTTACATTTAATTTGTGTTACGATGTGTAAAGACATACCAACTATACGAATTATGCCGGAAATTGCCGACATTTGACGGTATTTATTGAGATTGACCGGTATGACGGAGAAGGAGAATTACAAATATGCCACAAGGTAATGTTCAGCAGTTATGCGAAAGTGCATGGGGAAAGCTGAAGGAGAACATTAACATCATTGAGACATTTTTGAATCACTATTCATTGACTCTGCTTGTTGAGGGTCAAGGTGAAGAGATGGAATTGTTTTACCGCGGATTTTTGAGTGACCTTCGTCAATTGTTGGTATTTTCTGAAGAATGTTATGAGAAACTCGGCATCGTACTGCGGCGGGGGACTTTCGATGAGGAATCTGCTGAAAAAGTGTTGTATCGAGTGTATCATGATTGCGTGAATCGTTTCTTCTATCCTAAAAATGAAAGCTATTCCGAAGATGGTCGTTACGCATATACTGGACAAGATGCCATTCGTTTTCGTAAAAAACCTACACGTCCTGTACGGGATGTAGTTATGGCGATTACCAGAGCGTTCGAAGAGCTTCGTGACGAGTTAACATATTATGAAAGTGAATATCTTACACAATTGCGAATTCATCGTAATAAAGCACAATAGAACAATCGCGGTTGAATGAACCTGGCTTATGTGGCCGGGTTTTTATTTTGCAAATTTGCATCGATTTAACAACACACTACCCTGCATAGTGCCAAGATTCATGGAGAAAATGAAGTGTGAGGTGATTATAATGCCAACAGGCGATAAACCGATAGTAAAATGCAGTGTGTCTAATTGCAGTTATTGGGGAGAAAAAAATGTATGCAAGGCAGACCTGATCATGATTGATATTGATCAGCATGCCAATCACAAGTATGATTCAGAATTTGCCGGAGAGACTTTTACAACGGATCACAAGGATACTGCTGCTACATCTTCAGCCACTTGCTGCCACACGTTTAAGCCGAAGTCTTAATGCAATAATACTCGACCTTTGGAGGTGCAATGCATGAGCGATTATAACAAACACAAGCCGCATCATCCTGCATCTGAAAAAAAACGTATTGATTATCCGCGGAAAACACATCAGGAAGAATATGCCGCTGAGGTTATGCCGATGACCGGAGCACGAATAAGAAGCGACCGGGATGAAGTTAACCGTACAAATCGGGAAATTTTAGAGAGATCAGATGGAGCCCAGTCTGACGTTGAAGAAGGAACAGCGGGTCGAACAATTGGATACATTGGGGTAGGCCTAGGTATCGCTTCACTGTTTATCTGGTCAATTGTCCTTGGACCAATCGCGGCCATTATGGGATTCTATGCGTATAGCCAAGGCAGAAAAACCTCAGGAGCATGGGCAATCGGTCTTGGAATTGTAGCTACTTTAAGCTACTTTGTATTGATGCCCTTTACACGGTAAGGCTCGGTAACTAAGCAGGCTAACGTCAAATTACGACGTTAGCCTTTTAGGTTTACAGGGAAATTCGACTTTTTGTGATATACGGGTGGTCATATTGTGCTTTTACGTGTAAAATAGTTAGTGTATAAGTTTTAATTTAAGTTGAAGTAAAGAGGGGTAAGCATATGCAAATTGATCCACGCACGATGGGACAGCTTGTAGGGCTTCAAACGATGAATAGCATTGATTTTCAGGGTAATTCAGCGGCTCAAGGATCTGCTGTTGACACTGACGGATCATTGTTTGATATATTATTACAGGAAATGATGATTTCGGAAGGACGGGGAACAGGAATATCGACTGCCACAATCGAAAGTCTTCCTGCAACTTCGTTAAATAGCCTTGGCTACGCTAATGTGTATGGCGATTTTTCAATAGATGAATCTTTTTTGCCTTTACTGCAAAGCATTCAAGATGAGCTATCCCTGCAAATGGGGGATATGCCTTCTGCATCTGTAACAACGACATCGGTTGGTAAGGATCTGGAGGCGTTAATTATTGAAGCAAGTCAAAAATATGGCGTTCCGGCAAGTTTGATCAAAGCGGTTATAGAGACCGAGTCCTCATTTAATCCACAAGCGACATCTAAGGTTGGAGCCAAGGGATTAATGCAGTTAATGGATGGAACGGCTCGAGGTCTCGGAGTAACGAATTCATTTGATCCGGCACAAAATATTGACGGTGGCACACGTTATTTGGCTAACAATATCAAACGTTTTGGCGGAGATATAAACACAGCCCTTGCTGCATATAATGCTGGTCCAGGACGTCTTCAGAAGCTTGGAATTACTAATGATCAGCAACTGATGGAGAAGCTTCATTTGCTTCCTGTTGAAACGCAAAATTATATAACCAAAATTTCGAATGCTCAATCCAAGTATGAAGTATAGTTAATTTTATGTTATGACTACTCAAGATCAAATGGGAAAACGCCCCGGCAGTCCGGTTTTCGCGTTTTTTCTTTTGGTCTTTTTTAAATCATGAACACGAACAAACAAGATAGAACAAAGGTGATAAGATGAAATATTTTGACCATGCTGCTACAACGCTTCCATATGAAGACGTGACAACGACGGTCGCTGAAATCATGGCCCGGCATTACGGCAACCCTTCTTCGTTACACAAGCTAGGTGAAGCCAGCAGCAAGCTGCTGAGTAAATCCCGTGAGGTGTGCGCGAAGGCTCTGGATGTGAATCCGGGTGAAATTATTTTCACTTCGGGTGCGACAGAGAGCAACAATTTTGCGATTAAAGGTTCAGCATTCCAATATAGAAGTCGTGGACAACATATAATTACAACGGAAACCGAGCATCCTTCAGTATATGAGTGCTGTAAACAGCTTGAACAGTTAGGATGGCAAGTGACCTATTTGCCTGTAGATATCGATGGCCTAGTTTCTGTTGAAGAGGTGTTGGCCGCTGTCAGAAAGGACACTTTCCTGGTGTCGATCATGCATGTCAACAATGAGACCGGATCGATTCAACCCGTGGAGCGTATTGGTAAAAGGCTGAAGGAACACGATCCTCGGATTATTTTCCACGTTGATGGTGTGCAGGGCTTTACGACATTGCCTTTGTCACTGAAAGAAAGCGGCATTGATTTGTACAGTCTATCGGCTCACAAGCTGAGAGGTCCCAAAGGGATTGGTTTATTGTTCGTCAGAGAGGGCATTACTTTATTTCCTCTACTGGCGGGAGGAGGTCAAGAGGGGGGCAGAAGATCCGGAACGGAGAACATTCCTCTGATCGTTGGCATGTCCAAGGCGGTAAGAATGACGAGTGAAGGAAGAAGAGAGCGAGAGACTAAGCTTTCGACATTAAAAACCAAGCTAATGGATGGGATTAGAGCTATTCCGGAGCTGGAGCTGAATTCGACTGAAACGGGTGCATCGCATATTGTTAATTTTTCTTTTCCCGGAATGAAGGCCGAAGCGATGCTCCACATGATTGAGGAAGCCGGTTATATTGTGTCAACCAAGTCGGCGTGCTCGTCCAAGCATTCTGAGCCAAGTCGTATACTTCTGGCTATGGGTAAAGGTCAGGAAGTCGCGCTGTCCGGTATTCGTATCAGTCTTGGAGAAGATCATACGGAGAAAGATATTGAGGAATTGCTGGCAGTACTGGGCATGACGGTCCGTAAACTGCGGAATTTAAAAGGGAGAGAGAACTAATGCTGCAATACGATATGCTGCTGCTTCGTTTTGGAGAAATTGCAATAAAAGGGAAAAATCGTCCGCGCTTTGAAAAAGCTGCATTGTCACATGTGAAGTCGTTGCTTCGTTCTTTTCCGAATGTACAGGTGGTAAAAGACTTTGGGAGAATCTACGTAGTCTTGAATGGCGAGCCTTCTAGTCAGGTGATTGATACGTTGAAAAATGTATTTGGAATTACTTCAATTAGCCCTGTAAAAATGGTGGATACAAGCCTGGAAAATATTTTATCGGCAGCGACTACTTTCATTCAGAGCCTGGGACTTGAGAAGGAAACGACCTTTAAAGTGAGCGCTCGTCGTGTATGGAAGCCGTTCCCTTATTCTTCGCATGAAATGAATCGGCTTGTTAGTGGACCTATCCTGAATACTTGTCAACATTTGAAAGTAGATGTTCATAACCCTGACGTTGATCTTCGGGTGGAAATCCGTGAGAAGGCAACTTATTTATATTGTGAGGTGATTCCAGCAGCAGGAGGTTTCCCACTTGGGACTAACGGCAAGGCCATGCTGTTGCTCTCGGGAGGAATCGACAGCCCTGTAGCGGGTTGGTCGGCAATGCGCAGAGGACTGGAGATTGAATGTATTCACTTCCACAGTTACCCGTTTACGAGCAAAAAGGCGGAGGAGAAGGTCATTGAACTTGCCAAGATATTGTCTCGTTACGGTGGTCAAATCAAGCTGCATCTTGTTCCTTTTACGGATATACAAACTGCATTGGCAGGTACGGGACAGGAAAGTCTGATCATTACATTGATGCGAAGAGCTATGTTGAGAATTGCTACAATACTAGCGGATCACAATGAAGCCCTCGCATTAGTAACAGGCGACAGCTTGGGTCAGGTAGCCAGCCAAACCCTATCCAGCATGAATGTCATTGGCAGAGTAACGGACATTCCACTGCTTAGACCACTTGTTATGAGCGATAAGAATGAAATTATCCAGCTGGCTCAGACCATTGGAACCTATGATTTATCGATATTGCCATATGAGGATTGCTGTACACTGTTTGTCCCTAAATCTCCATCTACAAATCCTAATTTGGGTATCGTTGAGAAGATAGAAGCCGGAGTGCCGGGGCTTGAGGATATGATCGAAAAGGCTGTCACAGGAACGGAGACACTGGTGATCAAGCCGGATGATGAGGTTCGAAGAAAACAGGATGAAGACATAATTCAGGATAAATGGTTTTAAAAAAGCTTGATTGAGCCTAAATTGCTACAAAAAAGCAGGCTTTTCCATGAATATAGTTAATTCTGGGGAAAGCCTGCCAATTACTATTTTTTTCTCCATATAGTAGATGCTGCATAAGGACGTAATCCAATACTATAGTAAAATTGCTGTGAAGATCCTACCAAAGCCATCTTAGCTCCTAGGATTCCAACTCGCTTTATACCTTCTAAAACCGCGGCTTTGCCTAATCCCATTCTTCGATAATCGGGATCTGTTGCTACTGGCTCTATTAGTGCGAATCCAGCCTCAGGATCATACCACATACCACAATAGGAAACAAAATTACCATCCGGAGCCACCACAGCAACTTTTAAGTTCAAATCTACATTCAGACGAAGCATTTCGTCCTTTGCATCCTGTTCAATTTCTTTTGAGAAAGAGAACTCGCCCTCACCATTTAGTTCGTGGTTAAAGCCTTTCCATAAAACTCGTCTATATTGATATAAATCATAAGTATCCTTCATGGTCGTAATACGAAATCCTTCTGGCAGTACATATTTGGTTGATGCTTTATCATGATAAAAAATGGCATCACATTCTTTTCCCTCTGTGGCTGTAAATCCTAACTGGGCGGCAATATCCTGGAATTCCATGTCTGTATCCGCTATAACGACTCCAAACTCCCCATCCTTTGAAAGCTTTTCCTCCGAATATAGCAGCATTTCCTTTTTCAGCAATGTATACTCCGGCAAAGCCAGACAATATGCCGTTCCCAAATGAGTGTCAAAGGCTGCGACTCCTACAATATCATCATCAACTTCCCATATGCCAATCCTGCCTACCGAAGACTTATCAAGATTACTATGTGTAGCCATCCAATCCCATCTTGCATATGTAAACTCTGAATATCCTAACTTAAGCAAAAAAGCTCTGACTTTACAGTAATCATCTGTAATACCTGCTTGTTTTGTATAGGTTCTAAATGGTATAGGCATAATATCATCCCCCTTTTTGGAAATATTATACTTATAAAATGTGTAAACAGGTATTTCTATTTCAACTATAATTATTTTATACCAAAGTGAAGGAGGGCTGTAGAATTAACTACGCCCTCCTCTTCACAAAATGATTCAAATTGTTATGCGATTTTCTCTTCATGCCTAAAGCATAAACTTCATGCAAAGCTTTTGTGAATCAATGAGTCGCAGGATGAGATTTTGTCTTATCACCCTCATTTTTGTGAGTGCGTTTCTTCAAGTATCCTGCAAGGAGTACAACTACAACCACAATCGCGATCAATAAGTATTGGAGTACTGGCTTGTCCGCAAAAAAGTCGCTGAATTTTGGTTCTTGAGTAATCATGTGCGCTGCTGTATAAGCTAGTACTGCGGCTCCGACATAGGCGATCCAAGGATAACGGTTCAGGAGCTTGATGAAAAGGGTGCTGCCCCAAACGACGATAGGAACGCTGATCAAAAGACCGATGATGACAAGAATAATGTGCTGTCCGGAAGCACCAGCAACTGCAAGCACGTTATCCAGCCCCATAGCTGCATCGGCAATAATGATCGTCCGAACCGCTGGCCACAAAGAATCCTTAGCTTCGACATTCTCATGTGAATCGTCATCAGCCAAAACCTTGTATGCGATAAAGATCAGCATTACGCCGCCAATCGCATGCAGCCACGGAATTCCCAGAAGCCAGACGACGATAATTGTGGCTACAATACGCAGGATGACCGCACCAGCAGTACCGTATAGAATCGCTTTCTTCTGAACCGTAAGCGGCAATCTCTTTGCTGCCATACCAATTACAATTGCGTTGTCCCCCGCTAGAATTAAATCAATAAATATTATATTGATTAAGGAGACAAAAAAAGTAGCACTGAATAATTCCACTTCTGTCACTTCCTCTATAAGGTGTATATACGTAGTAAACTGCGAAAAGTATTCATTTGTCTAGTGTTGTTTTTATAAATTGGAATAGCTTGGCTCATTTTCTCATAAAAGTTGTAAGGGAGGGATGAGCGTGGAACATTTAGTCTTATTGTTAGAGATATTAATTATAAACCTTGTTCTAAGCGGTGACAATGCGGTGGTCATAGCTATGGCTAGTAAGGATTTACCGCTCCAGCAGCGTAAGCGTGCTGTCTGGTGGGGGGTCGTAGGAGCAGTAATGCTGCGCCTTATACTTACCTGGATAGCTGTGATATTGCTCAAAATTCCATTTATTCAAGCCGCAGGCGGAGTGATGCTGGCCTACATTTCTTTTAAGCTTCTTACTCCGCATGATGAGATATCACGAACAAAAGAAGTTACAACTTTATTTCGGGCAATTCAAACGATTTTGGCAGCAGATTTCATTATGAGTCTTGATAATGTACTCGCGATCGCTGCACTCGCTAATGGAGATGTGGCTATATTAGTAATAGGTATCGTCATCAGCATTCCAATTGTTGTCTGGGGGAGTAATCTGATAGCGAACTGGTTGCAGCGTTTACCAGCACTTGTATATGCAGGAGCAGGAATTTTAGGTTACACGGCAGGTAAAATGCTGCTTCACGATCCGGAATTTGGAGTTTGGCTTGAAACGGCATTTCCTGCCTTCACAAATATGATCCCTATTATAATAGCTGTGACCGTTATTATGTTCGGAGGAATAAAAAAATATTACGCCAGACGTGGATAATTCCACAAAAATCCATTTTCCTGATACAGGGAGAGTGGTTTTTTGTTCTGATTTCATATAAACTAAAGTCATAAGGGAATGTCGCAATTTGCTGCGGCCTGTCCTCCATTGTCATTTGGAAGGTGTGTGATGAAATGTCCGATAATAATAAGCTAACGACCGGTATTTTCATTCTGGCCGCTGGAATAATTATCCTGCTTGGGAAATGGGGCGTTTTCAGTTTTATTTTGAGTGCGTTGTGGCCATTGCTGCTGCTAATACCCGGTATACTTCTTCATCTGTGGCATTTCTTTAGAAAAGGATCAGCAGAGCTGCTTCTTCCTGGCGGTATACTGGTTGTTTACAGCATCATTTTCTTTATTGGAATTATCGGGGGATGGCATACGTTAAAATACATTTGGCCCGCATTTATACTGGGAATCGCAGTTGGGCTTTATGAGTACGACACGTTCTCAAATCGCCATCAGCAAGGTATATTGGCGGGAGCCTTCATCCTGGGGGCATTGTCCATTATTTTATTAGGCATTCTGTTGTTTTCTTGGTCGTTGATTTATTTACTGGCGACTCTGCTTATTATTGGCGGAATTTATTTGATAGCAGCAAGAGGCAACAGACGCCGGGGATGGTGATCTCTGGATAGTTCTTGAATTCTAACATATTTCGCGTATAATATAAGGGATATGTCAAGCGTCGGCATTTTATGATCCGACGCTTGTTTTGTGGTGAATGATGCTGAATAGCCTCATAATATAGAGACGAAAGGATATGGAGAGAATACCATGCATGAAAGAAAACAAATCCGCAACATTGCGATTATTGCACACGTAGACCACGGTAAAACAACACTTGTAGACAAATTGCTACAGCAATCAGGTATTTTCCGAGAACATGAAGCCGTACAAGAACGTGCGATGGATTCTAATGATCTGGAACGGGAGCGCGGGATTACGATTCTGGCTAAGAACACAGCTATTACGTATAAAGATTATCTGATTAATATCGTTGATACACCAGGACATGCCGACTTTGGCGGTGAAGTAGAACGTATTATGAAAATGGTTGACGGTGTGCTTCTTGTAGTTGATGCTTATGAAGGCTGTATGCCTCAAACCAAATTCGTACTTCGCAAAGCTCTTGAGAGCAACTTGACTCCGATTGTTGTCGTAAATAAAATCGACCGTCCGGCAGCAAGACCAGCTGAAGTTATTGATGAAGTGCTGGATCTGTTTATTGAACTGGAAGCAAATGATGAGCAGCTGGAGTTCCCGGTTGTATATGCATCTGCATTGAACGGTACTTCAAGTTTGGATGCTGAGAAGCAAGATGATAACATGCAAGCGATGTATGAGACCATTATTGAACACATCCCCGCACCAACTGAAAAAGTAGATGAACCTCTCCAATTCCTTGTTACTTTGATGGATTATAACGAGTACCTGGGCCGTATTGCAATCGGTCGCGTGAACCGTGGTATCATTCGTCAAGGCCAGCCAGTAGCTGTTATGACTCGTGACGGTGGCAAGAAATCAGCACGTATTGAGAAATTATTTGGATTTCAGGGACTTCGCCGTGTAGAAATTGAAGAAGCAGGCGCTGGTGATATCGTAGCGATTGCAGGTATCAAGGATATTAATATCGGTGAAACTATTGCCGATCCGAACCAACCAGAAGCACTTCCTGTCCTTAAAATTGACGAGCCTACTCTACAAATGACGTTCCTTGTAAACAACAGCCCTTTTGCTGGACGTGAAGGTAAATGGGTAACATCACGCAAATTGCGTGAACGTCTCTTCAAAGAACTTGAAACAGATGTATCGCTTCGTGTTGATGAAACTGACAGTCCGGATGCCTTTATTGTTTCCGGCCGTGGTGAGCTCCATCTGGGCATCCTGATTGAAAATATGCGTCGTGAAGGTTATGAGCTTCAAGTATCTAAGCCTGAAGTTATCGTCAAGGAAATTGACGGAGTTAGAATGGAACCAGTTGAACGTCTGCTAATTGACGTACCTGAAGAAAGCATGGGTTCGGTAATGGAGAGCTTGGGTTCACGTAAAGCAGAAATGGTAAATATGATCAACAATGGAACTGGTCAGGTTCGTCTTGAATTCCTTATTCCTGCTCGTGGTTTGATCGGATACAGTACACATTTCCTGACGCTGACTCGTGGTTACGGGGTTATGAACCATGCATTTGACAGCTATGGCCCGCTTCATGGTGGTCAAGTTGGCGGTCGCCATGAAGGTGTGCTTGTTTCCAGTGAGAACGGTGTATCTACGTTGTACGGTATTTTGTCTATTGAAGATCGTGGTATCCTGTTCCTTGAACCAGCTACCGAAATTTACGAAGGCATGATCGTAGGTGAGCACACTCGTGATAACGATATTGTCGTTAACATTTGTAAGGAGAAACAGCTTACTAACGTACGTTCAGCAACTAAGGATGACACTGTAAAAATGAAAACTCCGCGTCTATTCTCATTGGAGCAAGCTCTGGAGTATTTGAATGACGATGAATATTGCGAAATAACTCCAAAATCTGTTCGTCTTCGCAAGAAGATTCTGAACAAGAGTGAACGGGAACGCGCTGAAAAACATCGCAAAAATGCAGAAGCTAATTTATAATAAAGCAAGAAGTGAAATTTAATCTTTATCTAAAATGATGTGCTAGCGAAGGAGGGAATCGCCTTGCAGGCCTGGTTTGCGCAAAATCCGATCATATCTTATTTTATTATTTTGTCTCTTGTGATTTTCGTGTACAACAAAGTGTTTCGCAATCAGCAGAAGCTTCCGATTTTGAAAGAAATTGTATTGTATTTACTGATTGCGATAGGTTCTCTCATGCTGCTGGTTTTTCAAATCGATAAATTGCCAATCATTCAATGTTTACTCGTAGCAGTTGCATTGATGCTGATGGTGCGTATCCGTTATTTTGTCGAAGGACGCCAAAAGAAAAAAGGGGCTGCACCAAGCGCAGTAGAGAAGCAGGAATAGCATTCCTGCTTGTCTTTGTTTAGAAGTGTAACTTTTTAGATCGATAATTCGTTATTTTTAAAATAAGAGTTCAAACAGACATATTCAAGATTCTATGTCTAATAACAATCTCTCTATGCGTTTAATCCAGATGAAATAAGGTGTATTCATTCATGAGTTCTAATCGCAGCGGCCTGCCTCCTCGTGAGAAGAGCCATAGTAGACGAGCTTCAAAAGTTGCCAAAGCAAAGCCGAAGAAGAAATCTTCTTTTGGTAAGAAATTCGCAAAATTTATGCTTACTGTAATCGTCGTATTATTTATCGGAATCGGATTATATGCTGGCTATATGCTATCTACAATAGATAAAGTAATCGAGGATACAGGTTCTTCTGATACAGTAGCTCCAGAGAGATCGGCTAAGGTTAAACCGCTAACTATGCTGTTGCTTGGCACGGATTATCGTCCCGAGACAGGTACTCATCTAAGTGATGTTATCATGTTGATTGCGATGAATCCTGAGACCAAATCAGCGACCGTTGTATCCCTTCCCCGGGACACAAGATTTTCAATGGACGGCTATAAAACGAACAAGCTTAACGCTTTTTACCCTAATTTTCTTGTTGCCGAGAAGAAATCAGGAATTTCAGCAGAGCAGGAAATGAAGACAATGATGGGCAAATTTTTCGATTTATCCATTGATTATGTTACTGTGATGAATTTTCAGGCATTCAGGGATGTTGTTGATTCATTGGGTGGTGTCAATATAAATGTGGATGCTAATATGTGCTACAGAGATAGAGCTGACGGTACAGATATTAATTTGAAAGCCGGACAGCAGCATCTTGATGGAGAAGACGCCCTTGGTTATGTCCGATACCGGAAATCAAACTGTTCTCCAAGAACAAAAGCTTCCGATGATTTTGATCGCAACCGGAGACAAAATGAAGTGCTGCACGCCCTGATTGATCAGGCTAAATCACTGAATGGTGTGCTTGGAGCGGGCAAAGTGATTGAATCGGTGGGTAAAAACATGGAAACTGATCTGGAATCACAGCAAATGAAAAACATGATTGCTGCGTACTGGGACATCTCCAAGCAAAATGTTGACTTTGTTCCTGTAACCGGATCATGGAAAAGTCCTTATGTATATTTGAACGATGATGAGCTGGAGAAATCGAAGCAAGCCCTCAGGAATGAACTTGCGGGTACTAAACCGACTGCTGAAGCCGTCAATGGATCGCAAACAGGCGAGTAACAATTGAAGTCAAGTTTTAGGGCATGCTATAATACAATTAGTTAAGAATGGTATGAAACAGGAGGTCTGGCACAATGTCCGAGCTCGTTACCCAGTTGCCTGAGTCGTTGTATTCACAATTTCAGTCAGAAACGTTTGTTTTGTTAAACACCGTAGATCACGAATCCGGGGGACCTACTTCCAGTGCGATTTCATGGATCTATGCCGTAAATTCACAAGTGCTGCGTTTTGCTCTGGATCATCGTTCTAGACTGGTTACAAATATTAAGGCTTGTCCTAAAATTACAATTACCGTTTTTGGCAAGGAGACAATCTATGCAATAAACGGTGTAGCTGATGTAGTACAAAATTACCTTGAAGGGGTTCCTTTTAAAATGTGCTGCTTTGATCTGCGGATTGAGGCGGTTCGTAACGCCTTGTTCTATGGGGCGCAGCTTGCTTCTGCACCAACTTATGAGAAAGTATATGACCAGCGTGCAGCTGATTCGCTCGATAATCAGGTGTTTGCTGCAATGAAAAAAGCCTAGCGATTTTTCGCTGGGCTTTTTTCTATATTGGGACAGACTTATTAAAGAACGATTTGATTATTTTTTGCTCGGAACACTCTTAGTTTGTGGGACGTTCTCGCGCGGAATCGTATCACTTGGAAGTTGAGGTACGATCCGTCCTATGATATCCGCGAGTTCTGTAGCAAATCCAGAAACAGGGTGACCCTGTGTTATTTTGTTTCCGATTTCGGTAAGACGCTGATTAAGATCGACATCCGCTGTAACGATTGCTCCAGCGCCGTTGGGGTCCTTACGAAGCGCTTCGGCTACGCTATATTTGATACTACCGACTTTGGCTCTTTCGAGCTTGGAATCGACATCTATACCAACAATTGCTGTGGTACCTAATACGACGCAATGAGCACCCTTAACACCTTGTACCTGTTTAGCCAGATTCTCAAGATGGGCTTTTTTATCCACCTGATTGGTGGTGGTATTATCTGTAGCTCTGACAGTAATATTTCCATTTCCGGTATAGTTTCTGCTTTGTGCTCTCGTCATGCTTTGGGTTTGATTATTTGGAGAGGGTGATGCCTGCTTAGGTGACGTAGCACAACTACTTAGCAAGGAAGCCATAATGAACAAACACAGCCAAATTCGCATGTTGAATCCGTCCTTTCAAGATTATTCATGATATCATTTAAGATTTACTGGACGTGAGAAAATTATGTACAGGAATTATGGGCTGAAATGACCACTGGTGGAGGGGATTTTTTGTGAAGAAGATCTTTGTATTGGATACAAATGTATTGTTACACGATCCCAATTCGATTTTTGCTTTTGATGAGCATGAAGTGGTCATTCCGGCCGTTGTGCTGGAGGAAATCGATTCCAAGAAGCGCAATGCCGATGAGATAGGTCGTAATGCACGTGGTGTATCGCGATTGCTGGATGGGCTACGTGAGAAGGGACATTTACATGATGGAGTTCCTTTGGAAAGCGGTGGCTGTGTAAAGGTTGAGCTAAATCATCGAAGTTTTATTAAGGTACAAGAAATGTTTGGAGAAGTAAGTAATGACAATCGGATTCTGGCTGTTGCACTCAATTATTTTTTGGAAGAGCAGGACAAAAATGAGCCTTGTCCTGTTGTATTGGTTAGTAAAGATGTACTGGTACGAATTAAGGCAGATGTTTTGGGACTCACAACACAGGATTATTTGTCAGATCGAACGGCAGGACCGAGAGAATTGTATGCCGGTTATTCTTCTATAAAGGTGCATCCTTCAGTAATCGATGAATTTTATTCATATCGATATTTAAGGATTGAACCCTTAAGATTGCCATATTCTCTATATCCTAATGAATTTGTTATTCTGAAAGACGAAATGGGCACAGGTAAATCAGCTCTTCTCAGAGTAAATATTGATGCATCAAGGCTGGAACCGTTGTTTCTTAGCAATGAGTCAGTGTGGGGAATAAGCGCCCGTAATGCTCAGCAGAGAATGGCTCTTGAGTTACTGCTTAATGACGAAATCCCACTTGTTACGATTACAGGGAAAGCAGGTACTGGCAAAACATTGCTGGCTCTAGCGGCAGGACTCCTTAAAGTTGAGGATGAGCACAAGTACAAAAAGCTGCTTATAGCGCGTCCAGTCGTGCCAATGGGTAAAGATATCGGATATTTGCCAGGAGAGAAGGAAGAGAAGCTGCGGCCATGGATGCAACCAATCTATGATAATCTGGAATATTTGTTTGATACGAAAAAATCCGGAGATATCGATAAAATATTGATGGGACTTGGCAGCATCCAGGTTGAAGCTCTGACTTATATTCGCGGACGTTCGATTCCTGGTCAGTTTATCATTGTAGATGAGGCACAAAACTTGTCTCGTCATGAAATCAAAACCATTGTGTCTCGAGTAGGTGAGGGAAGTAAAATTATCGTTATGGGAGATCCGGAACAAATCGATCATCCTTACCTCGATTCGGCTAGTAATGGGCTAACCTATCTGGTAGAGCGTTTCAAAGAGCAAGGAATCAGTGGGCATATTACGCTGGAGAAAGGCGAGCGTTCCAAGCTTGCTCAGGTTGCTGCCGACTTGCTGTAACTCATTTAGTAGTTTAGATAAATGCACGCTGGAGAAATGTTCCGGCGTGTTTCTTTTTTTTGCTAAGATTTATCAGGACAAGCGCCAAATGGATTTGATACAATGTAGGATATGAGAACTAGCTAGCAAGGGTTTGAAAACGTGGAGAGGAAGAACGAGTGTGAAGCGAAAAAACCAGTGGCTGCTGTTTGCCATCCTTTTGCTTGCTCTAATTAACTTGTCACCAAGTGAGAATTCAACCTTGATCAGGCAAAATAATCCGAGAGAAAATGAGCCGGAAGTGCTGCCCAACCAAGTAACTGTTCAGGATAAGGGGCATATAAAGGTAGCAGTTCAGCTCCCGGATAATGAATTTGTGCGCTTACAGCATATGACTAAGCAGTTCATGGAAGATCACCCTGTAGAGGTAGAGCTTATGAACATGCCGGCTAATGAAGATTATCATGAATTAATGCGGCAGCTAGAGCTTGGAGAATCTCCAGATGTGCTGCTGCTAGATAATACGTGGGTACGGAATTTTGCTGTAGATGGATATTTAATGCCGGCAGAAAACTATTATTCAGGTGCACTTGCCGGTGAAGTATTAAGCGCCTCCCTGGTACAAAATGAATGGAACGGGTATGTTTGGGGTGTTCCATTTGATGTAGATCCATACGTTTGGGTTTATAATCGATCCCGTTTTAATAGTATGATGGGTTCCGAATTTCCGGTTACAAAAAATGAGTGGGCCAATCTGATTGAGAAGTACACGCAATCCAGTGAACCGTTACCTGCTGATTTTCTGGCATTTGATTTTACCGATCCTTATGCTTCAATGTCATTGATTTGGCAATTGGGTGGGCAGGTGAAGCAAAACAGTAGTGCCTCACCTTTTGAACAAAATGAGAACATAGATTATGCAGTGCAGCAGTTAGACAAACTGAGATCTCATCTCATAAATTTGAATGAAGAATCAGAGACAAGCGGAGGTATATGGGACAAGCTGAATCAGGGAGAGATCGCAGCCGCACTTGTTCGCTATACTGAAGTTAGCAAGAACTATAGCTCATGGATGAAAATTATTTTTGCTGGTCCTGACGATGTTAAAGAGGCGATGTGGGTTTCGGGACGCAGCTATGTGGTCTCTGCCCGTTCTGACAATAAAGAAGCAGCTGGATTGTGGATTACCGAGATGACGACTCAAATCAAGCAGCGTCAATGGATTGAAATGACAGACCATCTTCCCGTATTCAAAAATATGTATTATCAGGCATCACGAAACGGGTTACCTGATGATATCCCGGTCTCGCTAATTAATGGCAAAAAAAGTTCCATTCCAGTAGGAGCAGCGCTGCCTTCACAAATGAAACTTTTTTCGGAGCTGTCCAATACATTTTATAATGGCGGTTTTAGTTCCAACCAGTTTTTAAGTGAGATATACAATATCAATAAAGCAAAGAACTGAGATTAAAGAGCAATCTTTAATTTTATTATTAAAGTTCCCTTGTGAATTGTCGCTTCGGTGGCTTCTACAAAGGGAACTATTTTTTTGGGATAAAAGCCAAGGTCAAAATCAGTCTCAAGTTCTTTTCTTGTAGTGTCAGGCAAATCAAGGCCATTAAACAACAAACGATCAACGTGAAAAACGATACAATTTTGCGGTTCATTTTCTACAGTATAGTGGCCCTCTACTTTTAGATTAATACCTTCCCGGCTTCCCTGTGCTGTGATTATACCTTCATCAAACTGAAAAGACATATTAGTAAGAAGCTCGTTTTTGGAATGAAGAAAATCGTTCAAATCACTCTCCTGAACTACTATAGTATATCCGTTTTTATCAGAGGTCAGACTGGATTCATGTTCTTGCATAAAGTCGGGAAAATCAGACATCGCCGCAGCTAATGCGCGGAAATAACGTCTTACCTCATATAAACCTACATTCTCCCAGTACAGGGTCATTTCCTCAATCATAGCTTGTAATTTCTCTGGATCTACACTGGAGCTAAGTGAGCCATCAACACTTTGTTGCAGAGCAGCTACACGCTCCCGCTGCTTCAGTAAATTATCCTTTATGGTCTCTAAGTCAGAGGTCATTTTCTCAAGTTTATCCTTCGTTTGCTTTAAGCTCGCATATTCATTCTGATAAGTATCTAGAACGTAATGATCCCGTTCAGCGATGATCTGGTAGTAATCAAGTATCGTAAAAAAATCATGCAGGCTGTTGGCAGACAGCAGGGCACCAAGCAGGGTCTCGCGCTCTCCCATATAATATGCCGCTAATCGTTTACCGGCTGCGTCGCGGCTCGTCTTGATTTGCTCATTCTTATAGCCAAGTTGCTCACTTAATTGGGATACTGATTGCTGTGTCTCCTTCTGCCTGTTCTCTATTCTGGAGACTTCCCGGTCTATTTCAATGATCGACAGGCTATCGTTCAATATTTTTAATTCCTCGTCCGTTAAGGGGGCCGCGGATGTTTTCATAGGAATTGTTATGATGAATAGAAGCGATAGTGTAATGAATAGATGCTTGCATTGCTTGTTTAATCTCAAGAGTGATCCTCCCCTAATTGTGGTATCCATACATATATATATGATAACAGGAAATCAAATATCAGCATGTCAAATTTATTCCTATAGAGGAACAATAAAAAAGAAGACGTTCCGGCTCATTGCCGAATCGTCTTCTTTACTCAATTCAAAGGATTGGGATTTAGAGTGGCAGACCCATTTGGAAAATCGTCCAATAGCTAAAGCCAGTGATCGCTACAATCATGTATCCCCAGAAAAGCAGGATATACGTTCTTTCAGTAAACTTCAGGTAACCAAAAAGAACGAAAAATGCTGTTTGCAGGAAAAACAGAAGGGCCATCTCGGTCAAGTCGCCGGCAAAGGCCATTAGTCCAATGGCTAATGTGAAGAAGCCGAGGACGCGAAACATGCGTGCCAAGGGTAAATCCCCCTTTCTTATGTATACACGATTTCCAATTTCTATACTACATTATACCTGTAACCCCTTACCATGTAAACGAAAAGTCAATAAAAGGTTAGCGTTTGCAAGAAAAAATGTGATTCTTGTTACTGCATCTTTATATCTATCCTCGGGCTTAATTTAGCATTTTGAAAAAGGAGGTATGGAGGTGCATTATTTTGGCAATACATTTTAGTATCAAATAGATTCTATGAACTCTATGAGAAGCATAGAAATGAAGTAAGAAGCAATTTATTAAGACGTCTAACGGGCGAGAGTCCATTAAAAGACGGTTATATTAGGATGTCGTTAGGAGGGTTTTTATAGCATGACAGCAGTGAGACAAGATGCATGGAGTGCAGAAGATGATTTGATATTGGCAGAGGTAACTTTACGCCATATCCGTGAAGGCAGCACGCAGTTAACTGCTTTTGAAGAGGTTGGGGAAAGAATTGGAAGAACAGCGGCAGCATGTGGCTTTCGTTGGAACAGCTGCGTACGCAAGAAGTATGATGCGGCAATTGGAATTGCAAAGGCACAGCGACAGAAGAGAAGTTATCTTAAGAAGCAGAGCTCTTTATCAGGAAATTCGGCTATAGCCTCATTAGCTTCCGTTGACTTGGAAGAAGGGGTATACAGAAATGAGACATTCACTGAAGAGACCATCTCAATCGATGCGGTAATCCGGTTTTTACGTGGCTGGAAGTCTACAGTTCATGATAGTTCTCGCCATATCAAAACGCTTGAAAGAGAATTGCGTGACAAAGAAGAGGAGCTTGCTGAATTGCGTTCTATAAATGAAAGGCTTTCAGCTCAAGTGAACGAGGTACAGAGTGATTATAGAGTAGTAAATGACGATTATAAGGCTTTAATCCAAATCATGGACAGAGCAAGACGTCTTGCTTTTTTAAATGAAGAGGAAGAAGATTCGAAAAAAAGATTTAAAATGGATGCGAACGGTAATTTAGAAAGAATAGAGTAATTCATTAAACAAAAAACCTTCCATTATATAGGGAGGTTTTTTGTTTTTTTATAGAAACAGTACATGTTATTATTTTGTGTTTTGTATGTAAAGTTTGGTATAAATGAAATAGACTTTGTTGATAATGCATAAGTTAGCGTTTAAAAGAAGGAGTATTATATGAAATTCGATATTGTAGGTGCCGGGGCTCTCGGGCTGTTATTTGGTGGTGGGCTGGCAGCATCAGGAGAAGATGTTGTTTTTTGGACAAGAAGTGAAGAGCAGGCCAGAATATTAACTGCTGAAGGTATCGAATTGGGGGATGAAGCAGGAAATTACAGGGTAATTCAACCTGATAATTTTGAGGCTTACTGTGTAGATTCAATTATTGATAGATCCGTACGCCAGCCTGATTGGTTGATCATTACGACAAAGCAGTGGCATGTTGATGATCATTTATTTGAGGCAGTACAGCATTTGTGTGGGCAAGAGACTAAGGTTGTCTGTTTTCAGAATGGGACTGGGCATGTCGAAGCGTTTCAAGCTATCGTTAAGGATATTCCTGTATATGCAGCTATCACAACTGAAGGAAGCAGACGTAAGGATGCCAGAAGCGTAGTTCGATCCAAACCGGGTACTACCATGATCGGAATTCCCGCTCGCCATAGCCCTCATGGAGTAGAACTGCTTACAGAGGGTAAGTATAGAGAAGGTTTTGCAGATCAAACAGCAGAATATTTGACGAAAAAACTGATCCTAGCAGGATTTACGGCGTTAATGTCGAAAGACATCGATAGGGATATTTATAGAAAATTACTTATTAACTCTGTAATTAATCCATTAACAGCAATCTGGCGAGTTCCAAATGGCGATCTTCTGGTTGTGTCAGAGCGTAGAAAAATTTTACGACAGTTGTGTGATGAAGCTGTAGAAATATATCGTGCTAACCAAATAGCTTGTGATAACAACATGTTTGAGCAAATTGTTTCGGTATGCCAATCGACATCCCGTAACATATCTTCAATGTTAAAGGATGTTCTTCAAGGCTCTCCCACTGAAATAGATTCCATTAACGGTCGCCTGATAGAAATGGCACACCGTTCCGGTCTGACAGCACCGGGGCATGAGTTGATAACGTCGTTAATTAAGGGCCTGCAGCCGCAGGAATAATATAATAATTCTACTGAACAATAAGTATAGGAGGTGTAGCTATGGGATACATCAGCACCCTTGTTATCGTTCTCTCCATTGTTCCAGTCGTACCTTTTGTTTTGGCCTACTTTATCACTTACTATATGAAGAAAGATAAAAAAAGAGCCTTCGCGTTAGCAATGGATGTGACGACCTTGTTTTTGATCTTGTCTGTTTCCGCTCTCTTTAATAATGTATTTGGTTCTGGTTTCGGTTTTTATCTTATCCTGCTTATTTTACTGATTGCTTGCGGGTTAATCGGTGGTGCGCAGAACCGTCTCAAAGGAAAGGTCGATATCAGGCGAATGTTTAGAGCGGTATGGCGATTGACGTTTGCCGGTACTGGAATAGCTTATGTGGTATTGTTTCTGATTAGCATCATTACATACATTTCTGCAGCTTAGTACAAGCTAAGTGGAGACCACTTTCAAACACATAATAATGGAACACTAAAAATTAACATCGTTGGTTAATTGTAAACAAACTAAAAAGTCAATATTGTATAAAGGACTATTTTGTTAATAAAATAGTCTATTTTTTTTAACATATGTTCAATTTCGTAAAATTTATGTTGGATTTTTTTGACCACTGGTTGTATAATCTAAAAACATATACGATAAACTTTTAAGGGGGATGCAAAGAATGAAGAAGAACAAAAGTCTATTGCTTCTTTTGACTCTCGTTCTTGCGGTAGGTACTCTGCTCTCGGCATGTGGATCTAACAATGACAAGAACAGTGCTTCAAATGGCGGTAACAACACATCTAACAGTGGTACCAATAGTGGTGAAGAAAAACTGGCTGCAGATCAAACACTTAGAATTAACTTGAGTGCTGAACCACCAACATTCGATCCAGCACAAGCCCAAGATAGCCAAGCTAACACAGTTCTTAAAACTATGTATGAAGGTCTTACTCGTATGAACGATGGCGGTGAGCCTGAACCAGCTGCAGCAGAAAGCTGGAATATTGATGGTACTAAATATACTTTCCATCTTCGTAAAGATGCGAAATGGAGCAACGGCGATCCTGTAACAGCAAATGACTTCTTGTTTGCATGGGAACGCGTTTTGAGCCCTAAAACAGATCCGGCTCCTCCATATGCTTACCAATTGTACTACATTAAAAATGCACAAGAATATAATGAAGGAAAAATTACTGATTTCAGCCAAGTAGGCGTTAAAGCTGTTGACGCAAATACTTTGGAAGTTGAATTGGTTGCACCAACTCCTTACTTCCTAGGTTTAACTTCCTTCTATACTTACTATCCTGTTCATCAATCTGTTAAAGATGATGCTAAATGGGCAGTTGATGCAAGCAAAATGATCGTTAACGGTCCTTTTACTTTGTCTAGCTGGATTAAAGGTCAAACTATTGAAGTAACTAAAAACGAAAACTATTGGGGCAAAGACAATGTTAAATTGAACAAAATTACGATGTCCCTTGTAAATAGTGGTGCAACTGAGCTTGCGTCCTACAAGAATGGTGAGCTTGATCGTGCTGGTCATCCTAACGGTGAAATTCCTACAGATCAAATTCCAATTGTTAAGCAAGAACTTAAAGATGAAATTAATGTTAAAGGTATTGCAAGTATTTACTACTACCAATTTAACTTGACAGCTAAACCGTTTGATAACGAAAAAATTCGTAAAGCATTTGCAATGACTATCAACCGTCAAGATATCGTTGACAAAGTAACTTTGGGTGGACAGCTTCCTGCATTTGGGTTTGTTCCTCCAGGTATCAAAGGTGTAAACGATGAGTTCCGCAACGAAGTGAAAGATGATTTCTTTACAGAAAATACTGAAGAAGCTAAAAAACTTCTTGAAGAAGGTATGAAAGAAGAAGGCTACACTCAATTGCCTGAAATTACTTTGATTTACAATTCGAGTGAAGCTCATAAGAAAATTGCTTTGGCTGTAGCTGATATGTGGAAGAAAAATCTTGGTGTTGATGTGAAAACTGAAAACCAAGAATGGGGCGTATTTATTGAAAATCGTCAAAACTTGAACTATCAAGTAGCACGCGCTGGTTGGACTGCGGATTACAATGATCCGATGACCTTCCTCGACATGTGGACTTCTAACAGTGGTAACAACGATATCGGCCTCAAAGATGCAGAGTATGACAAATTAATTAACGAAGCAAAAACAACTGAAGATAACGCAAAACGTAATGAAAACTTCAAAAAAGCCGAAGAGATTCTTGTGAAAAATACCATGGGGATCATGCCAATCTACTACTACACTAGTGTTTCTGTTGAAAAACCATATCTTAAAGGTGTAATCCTTGATTTCAGTGGTGGTATTGACTATACACGCGCTTATTTGCTGGAGCATTAATTGTAAGTTTGGCCAGCTGATTTTAAATTAAATAGTTTTCTCGGGATATATATGTGGGTATTCCATATATATCCCCTTTTTTTTGTACGAATATGACTTGATTCCAAAGTTTATGCATATATACGAATAAATGGAATGGACAAAGTATAATAATTCTCCTAAAATCGAATAGTGTCGAATAAAAATAAAAGGAGGTGCTAACGGGCATGGTTCGTTATATTGCCAACAAGTTTTTCTACATGTTAGTTTCATTGTTCATCCTAATTTCGGCCACCTTCTTTTTAATGAAGGCTATTCCAGGTGATCCTTTTACTTCAGAGAAAAAGGTACCACCTGCGATTCAGGAACGTTTATATGAACAATACGGTTTAGATAAGCCCGTTTATCAGCAGTATATTAAGTATTTAGGCGATGTTGCACAAGGTGATTTTGGAATCTCGATGAAGAAGATCAATCAGGACGTATCAGCCATTATTGGACAAACCTTTTCAGCATCCTTGAAGTTAGGTTTGGTAGCCATTGTTGTTGCTGTCATTGTTGGTGTCGTGCTTGGTATGCTTGCAGCACTTTATCATCGCAAGCTGATTGATAATGTTGCAATGGTTATTGCAGTTCTAGGAATCGCAGTTCCGAGCTTTGTAATTGCTTCATTGCTGCAATATATATTTGCTTCGAAGCTTCATTGGCTGCCTACAATGGGGTTCAAAGGTCCGATGTATTACGTATTGCCTGTAGCTGCCTTAACAGCACAACCTATTGCTTTCATAGCACGTCTGACTCGTTCAAGCATGCTTGAAGTATTGAATGCGGATTATATTAAAACAGCAAAAGCCAAAGGTCTTGGCTGGTTTGCTATCTTGTTCCGCCATGTTATCCGTAACGGCATTATGCCGGTAGTTACCTATTTAGGCCCAATGACTGCCAACATCGTTACCGGTTCCGTTGTTATCGAGCAAATTTTCGGTATCGGTGGTATTGGTAAACAATTTGTTGAAGCTATTAGCACTCGCGATTATCCGATTATTATGGGGATTACGATCTTTTACGGTATTCTTCTTATGTTAGCAAGATTTATTACGGATATCGCATATGTATTTGTTGATCCAAGAATTAAATTGAGTGGCAAGAAGGAGGGGTAAGGGTGGACACAAATCAAATCAAAGTAATGCCTTCCCCTTCTGATCTGATGCCCGATGATTTTAGAAAAATAGGTACTGATGAGAAGGAAGCGGAGGTTATTGCCCGCGAAAGTATCTCTGCGTGGCGTGATGCATGGCAAAGATTATGTGCGAACAAAATGGCAATGACTGCACTTATTATTTTAGGAATTATCGTTTTAGCGGCGATAATTGGTCCCGTGATTTCCGGATGGGTACATGGTTATAACTATTATTCCAATGATTTGCTTAATACGAATCAACCGCCAACAGCTGAACACTGGTTTGGCACAGATGATCTTGGACGTGATATGTTTGTACGTACATGGATGGGTGCTCGTATCTCCCTTATCGTTGGTCTTGCTGCTGCATGTATCGACCTTTTGATCGGAGTTATTTACGGTGGCACAATGGGTTACTTTGGTGGTCGTGTAGACGAAATCATGAACAAATTTTCTGAGATTTTGTATTCAATTCCTTATTTGCTTGTAACTATCCTTTTGCTTGTCGTTATGGAGCCGAGTCTGGGAACTATTATTCTCGCCTTGACCATTACGGGATGGATTAACATGTCCTGGATTGTTCGCGGTGAGATCATGCAGCTTAAGAATCGTGAATTTGTTTTAGCTTCCCGTTCAATGGGTGCCGGATCAGGACGTTTGCTCTTCCGTCATTTGCTGCCGAATGCAGTAGGTCCGATTATTGTTACAGTAACATTGTCTGTACCAAATGCGATTTTCTCTGAAGCATTCCTCAGCTTCCTTGGACTAGGTGTACAGGCTCCGATCGCATCGTTAGGTTCGATGATCAATGATGCACTTACAGGCTGGTTGTACTATCCTTGGCGGATGTTGTTCCCGGCAGCAGTAATCAGTTTAACTATGCTTTGCTTTAATATTTTTGGCGATGGTCTTCGTGACGCGCTTGATCCTAAACTGAAGAAATAGGAGGTGGAATGATGGAGCCGATTTTACAAGTCAAAGATTTGCACGTCTCCTTTCAAGTCAAAGGTGGCGAGGTAAAGGCCGTTCGCGGTATGAACTTTGAAGTAGGTAAAGGGGAAACGGTCGCGATCGTTGGTGAATCCGGCAGTGGCAAAAGCGTGACGGCCCAAACGATCATGCGCCTGATTCCTTCCCCTCCGTCAATCATTAGGCAAGGTGAAATTTTCTTTAAAGGTGACAATCTTCTGAAGAAAACCGAGAAACAAATGGAAGCCATTCGTGGTAAAGATATCGGCATGATTTTCCAGGATCCAATGACTTCTTTGAATCCTACGATTAAAGTAGGTAAACAAATTACCGAAGTTTTAATTAAACATCAGAAAATGTCAGCGGCTGAAGCGGGTAAGCAAGCTCTTGAAATGCTCAAGCTTGTTGGGATTAAAAACGCTGAAGCGCGCTTTTACCAATATCCACATGAATTCTCAGGCGGTATGCGTCAACGTGTAATGATTGCTATTGCACTTGCTTGTCGTCCTGCTTTGCTTATTGCGGATGAACCTACAACAGCACTCGATGTTACAATTCAGGCTCAAATTATGGATGTTATGAAGGACATGCAGCAACGTCTCGGGACATCTATCATTCTTATCACGCATGACCTTGGTGTAGTTGCAGGCATGTGCGATAGAGTTATCGTTATGTACGCAGGTGAGGTTGTAGAGACAGGTACAAAATGGGAAATTTTCAAAAATCCACAGCATCCATATACGAAGGGTCTACTTAGATCTATGCCGCGTCTGGATCAAAAGAAAGGCGAACCGCTTATTCCAATCATCGGTACGCCACCGGATTTGATTAAGCCTCCAGTCGGATGTCCATTTGCAGCACGTTGTGATCATGCGATGAAAATTTGTGAACGCATTGATCCAGGCGCAACTGAATTCAGCGATACGCATACTGCGCGTTGCTGGGAGCTGCATCCGATGGCCAAGGAGGGCAATTCACAATGAGCAAGAATTTGATTGAGGTTAATGGCCTTAAAAAGTACTTTAATGTGGGCAACGGCAACATTCTTAAAGCTGTAAATAATATCAGCTTCTCAATTGCTGAAGGTGAAACACTTGGTCTCGTTGGTGAATCCGGTTGTGGTAAATCTACGGCTGGTCGGACGATTCTTCGTTTGTACGAGCCTACTGCAGGTAGTGTCATGTTCAATGGAACGGATATTACGAAGTTGTCTCCAAAAAAGATGAAAGCTATGCGCCGGGATATGCAAATGATTTTCCAAGATCCGTATGCATCGCTGAATCCTCGGTTTACCGTAACAGATATCATTGGTGAAGCGCTTGATATTCATGGTATGGCTGGATCACGTGCGGAACGCAAGAAACGCGTTGAAGAGCTGTTGGATATGGTTGGACTTAATCCGGATCATGCAACTCGTTATCCGCATGAGTTCTCCGGTGGTCAACGTCAACGTATCGGAATTGCAAGAGCGCTGGCTGTAAATCCGAAATTCATTATATGTGATGAACCTATCTCTGCTCTTGACGTATCCATTCAGGCCCAAGTTGTCAACTTGCTGAAGGATCTGCAGGATCGTCTCGGCCTAACTTATCTGTTCATTGCGCATGATTTGTCAATGGTTAAGCATATTAGTGATCGTGTAGCTGTTATGTATTTGGGTAGAATTGTAGAGCTTGCAGAAAGTGAAGAATTATATGCAAATCCGCTGCATCCCTACACCAAAACATTGTTGTCTGCAATTCCGATTCCAGACCCTGAAATCGAAGCCAACAAGAAAAGGATATTGCTTGAAGATCACGGTGATGGTCCAATTAGCTCGTCTAAAGGAACTGCTTCTGGCAGCGGGTTGTTCGATCTGGATAATTCTGAGCTTGTTGAAGTATCTAAAGGACACTGGGTATCCATGCCGAAGAAATAAAGAGTTTTGATAAGGAGCTATCGTAATGGGCTAGTCCCATAAGCGGTAGCTCTTTTTGTAGATAATACGTTTCTAACAAATAAGCACATATTAGTACAAATTAATTTGTCATACAGGCTCTTTTTTCGGTACAATCAAAATGATGTTTGTGACAAGTACAGGAGGATTACATCTGATGAAAATTGTAGAAGAGCCATGGCCATCAGGCCAGCCACTGGCAGAGGCACTCATAAATAATTACTCCTCTGTAGAACACTTATACGGATATAATCCGCGCTTTGATGAGAGTTGGAGTAATAGATTGGACTACCTGCACTCATCTGATAGTAAAAGAGCAGATCGGTCTATGCTAGTCAAGGTACTCCGTGAATTCAACCATCGATATAATTCTCATGAAGCTGTGGATAAAGCTTTAGATAAGCTTGCTCTTAAAGAGACTGCCGTAATTGTAGGTGGACAGCAAAGCGGTTTGTTTACAGGACCGCTCCTTGTTATATACAAGGCGGTAACGATTATCAAGGCTGCTCAGCATGCGGCAGCAAAATTGGGACAGCACGTTGTTCCTGTGTTTTGGATAGCAGGCGAGGATCATGACTGGGATGAAGTGAATCATACTTATGTATTATCCTCTGATCTGCACGTAAGCCGTATTCGAATCCCGCGCGATTCTGACCATCGTCGTCCGGTGAGCTGGACAGAAGTAAGTCATGAGGAGTGGGAGGAGGCAGCACAAGAGCTGGAACAGCTCCTGCCAGGTAGCGAATTTAAAGAGAGCATGATGGATGTCTTCAAACAAGCAGCAATGGAATCAGCTACACTAACGGAATGTTTTGCTAGATTAATGGGTATCTGGTTTGGTCGATATGGCCTCATTTTGCTTGATTCCGCTGACCCGGGACTGCGGGCACTTGAAGTAGATGTTTTTGAAGATATAATCAATCGTAATGATGAGATGGAACAGGCTTATCACGTCTCTGCGGATGAAGTTGTTGGTTTGGGTTATGCGCCTCAGGCAGATGTTGCAAGAGATGGAGCTAACTTGTTCTACATAAATGATGACGAGCGGCTCCTGCTATTCAAGCGAGATGGCAAATTTTGCGATCGCAAGGGCAAGGTAGCTTTTACTCGAGAAGAGCTGCTTGCAGAATTAATGAGCCATCCTGACCGATTTAGCAACAATGTATTAACCCGTCCGATCATGCAGGAATGTATGCTGCCAGTATTGGGTACGGTTCTGGGAAATGGAGAGATTGCCTATTGGGCATTGACAGGACGTGCTTTTCATACACTTGGACTTGAGATGCCAATTTTGCTGCCGAGGGAATCCTTCACGGTTATGGAAGGTACGCTGCAGAAGCACATGGAGAAATACGGGTTAAGCTGGGATGATGTGAAGGATCGGGATCATTTGAACAACAAGCGTGACAGCTGGCTGTCAGAACAGGATGCGTTGCATCTGGATGAACAGTTCGATGAGATTAAGGCAGCCTTTACAGGAATGTACAACCCATTGATTGATCAACTTGGTGGAATTCAGAATGGGCTTGTCAAGCTAGGAAATGCAAACCGCGATAAAATTGTCGATCAAATCGAGTACTTAAGAGGCAAGGCGAAGGATGCCCTGGCAAAAACGAATGAAGCCGGCTTGAGACATTTTGACCGGATCGAGCTAAGCCTGTTCCCGCAGAACAAGCTGCAAGAACGTGTTTATAATGTTTTCTATTATTTAAATCGTTATGGAGAAGATTGGATTGACGGTCTGGTGAATATTCCTTATGATGTAACGGGAACACACCGAGTTATTTATTTGTAGTAGACTACACATTAACTATATAGGAGGAAGAATAATGAGTTCAGCAGCAATTCAGAATAGCATTGTCAAAGATTTGAAATTGGCTCCGGAAGGACATTTGAAAATTGATTGGGTTGAGGCTCATATGCCGGTTCTTGGCAGAATTCGCAAGCAATTTGAAGCAGAGCAGCCGTTCAAAGGCCTGAAGGTAGCTATTTCTTTACATCTTGAGGCGAAGACCGCTTACCTTGCCAAAGTAGTACAAGCAGGGGGCGCTGAGGTTACAATTACAGGTAGTAATCCATTATCCACACAAGACGATGTGTGCGCTGCACTCGTTGAAGACGGTGTAACTGTATTCGCTAAATACAATCCTGAACCCGCTGAATATAAAGAGCTTATGATTCGCGCCCTTGAAAACAAGCCTGATTTGATTATCGATGATGGCGGAGATCTTGTCTCCATTTTGCATTCTGAACGCCCAGACCTCCTTGAAAATGTTCGTGGTGGAGCCGAAGAGACAACTACAGGAATATTGCGGCTTAAGGCAATGGATAAGGAAGGTCAATTAAAATTCCCTATGGTCGCTGTAAATGATGCTTATTGCAAGTATTTGTTTGATAATCGTTACGGTACCGGTCAATCGGTGTGGGATGGAATTAACCGTACAACAAACCTCGTTGTTGCTGGTAAAACCGTTGTTGTTGTTGGTTATGGCTGGTGTGGTAAAGGTGTAGCAATGCGCGCAAAAGGGCTCGGAGCTAATGTGATCGTTACTGAAGTGGATGCAATTAAGGCAGTTGAAGCATACATGGACGGCTTCCACATTATGCCGATGGTTGAAGCAGCTAAACTGGGCGATTTCTTCGTAACAGTAACCGGTAATCGTGATGTCATTCGCGGAGAACACTACGATGTAATGAAGGACGGAGCAATTTTGTCTAATGCGGGTCACTTCGATGTTGAGGTGAACAAGCCGGAATTGAAAGAACGTTCAAGCTCAGTTCGTACTGTTCGTCGTAACATTGAAGAATATCAGCTAAACGATGGTCGCAAAATTTACCTGCTCGCAGAAGGCCGATTGGTAAATCTGGCAGCAGGTGACGGACATCCTGCGGAAATTATGGATATGACATTTGCGCTTCAGGCATTGTCGCTGAAATACGTGAATGAACGTTATGAAAAAATCGGTAAAACGGTCGTTAACGTTCCTTATGAATTAGACCAGCAGGTTGCTCAATTCAAGCTTGAAAGTCTTGGCTTCGGGATTGATGCTTTGTCTGATGAACAGCGTGCTTATCTTGATAGCTGGCAAGAGCATTAATCTAACAATGAGATAAATTGATGGATAAGAAGGACCTCCCTTGTAATTAAAAGGGAGGTTTTTTGGTATTTGTAAAAAAAATTATGAACTAAAGCAGGAATTTTGGCCTATTTGCAGAATAAATACTATTCAAAGTGGTGGAAAGTGGTGTAAAGTGGGGGAAAGAGGTAAGGGGTGAGTTAGCCAATGTTTATGGGGGAGTTCCAACATAGCATTGATGAAAAGGGCCGAATTATTATTCCGGCCAAGTTTCGCGACCTCCTTGGGACCTCTTTTGTAGTTACCCGCGGTCTGGATCAGTGTCTGTTCGTCTACCCGATGGAAGAATGGGGAGTTATGGAACAGAAGCTGAAGGCTCTGCCGCTTATGAAGTCTGATGCACGTGCATTTACCCGCTTTTTTTTCTCTGGTGCAACAGAATGTGAATGGGATAAACAGGGAAGGGTAAACTTACCCGGCAATTTACGACAATATGCAAAGCTTGAGAAGGATTGTGTTGTCTTAGGAGTGTCGAACCGGGTGGAAATATGGAGTAAAGATACGTGGGAGCAATATTTTGAGCAATCAGAAGATAGCTTCAATGAGATCGCTGAAAAGCTAGTTGATTTTAATTTTGATTTATAGACCAATTTAGTCTGGGGGGCTGCAGTCTTGTTTCATCACATCACGGTACTTAAGCAGGAAGCGACAGAAGGGCTGCGCATTAAGCCGGACGGAATTTATGTAGATTGCACTTTAGGCGGCGGAGGACACAGCTCGGTAATATTGTCTCAGCTCAGCGGCAAGGGAAGGCTGATTGCATTTGATCAGGACGATTGGGCACTGGACAATGCTAAAGTACGACTAGCTCCATACGCCGATAGATTAACTTTAGTTAAAAGTAATTTTCGTCATTTACAGAGCAAACTGCTGGAACTTGAAGGGATACCGCAGGATGAGGGTGTTCCCCAAGTAGATGGAATATTGTTTGATCTTGGTGTCTCCTCTCCTCAATTTGATGAGGGAGAACGTGGTTTTAGCTACAATTCCGATGCTCCGCTGGATATGAGGATGGATCAGTCGGCTGACTTGACGGCTCGTGAAATCGTAAATGAATGGCCGGAAAAGGAAATTGCTCGCATCCTGTTTCAATACGGAGAAGAGAAGTTTTCCAGACGGATTGCTAAAGTCATAGTGGAGACTCGTAAGGAGAATCCGATAGAAACGACTGGACAGCTTGTAGAGCTGATTAAAGAGGGTATACCAGCTGCTGCCAGACGGACTGGAGGACATCCTGCCAAACGCAGCTTTCAGGCGCTTAGGATTGCTGTTAACGATGAATTGGGTGCTTTTGAAGAGGGGTTGCATGAAGCGATACGTTGTCTTGCTCCCGGTGGCAGAGCATCTGTTATCACCTTTCACTCGCTGGAGGATCGCATCTGCAAGCAGATTTTTGCAAGTTATGTAGAGAAGTGTACATGTCCGCCTGATTTTCCGATGTGTGTATGCGGAGGGAAAGGACAGCTTAAGCTAGTAAATCGTAAACCGTTGGTTCCATCGGAAGAGGAGCTGGCTGAAAATCCGAGAGCACGTTCGGCAAAATTGCGTGTTGCGGAGAAACTGCAATCAATAGCGGAGGAAAAGTAAATGGCCTATACACGGGGGAATTTAGCAGTAAAAGATCAAACCGCGAGACGTGAGCAACAATCTCCGAAATATCGCGAGACGACTAAAGTTGTTACTCGTCGTGCTCCTCTTCCTGTACGGGAGAAGCTGCTGTATATGATGACTGTTGTATTTTGTGTTGCTGTTATGGGCGGCCTTATGATGCAGAACGCTGAGCTCTACAATATCAAACGTCAAATGTACAATCTTGATAAAGAAATTCAGTCTGTAAATGTTGAAGTAAAGGAGCTTGCCATTCAAAAAGAGATGCTAGAGATGAAAATTCCTGAGAAAGCGGCTGAGCTCGGTTATGTTCAACCAGCTGAAGAGGGATTCCACTACGATGTTTCTTCCAATGGAGAGAACGGTTCAAGCAATCAAGATCAAGTAACGACGGCACAGAAATAAAGTTTAAAGAGGTACTGATATGTTTAAGAGAATAAAGCTTCGGACGCTGCTGATAGGGGGATGTATTACCCTCTTTTTTGCTGTATTAATGGGGAAAGTGTTTTGGATACAGGTTGTTCAGGCTGATTTCTGGCAGGAGCATGCGGAAGAACTTTGGTCTAAGAAAAAGATTTTGCCGGCGACTCGCGGGACTATTACGGATCGGAATGGAGATGTTCTGGCGGTAGATGCTCCTGCATATACAGTAGCTATTAATCCTAAAATTATTAATCAGTATAAGCTTGAGGATGAGGTTATCGATGGTCTTCATCAACTTTTGAACAAGGATAAAAATGAGCTCAAGGAATTGATGAACGCCAAGAAAGAGAATGGCGAGCTGTATTCACAGCGAGAGGTTCGCAATGAGGGCTGGAAGATTAATCAATCGCTTCGTGATCAGGTAGAAGGGTTTAAGAATAAGCTCATGAATGAGCACGAGCTCAAAGATGTGGGCATTTATTTGATCAAGGAACAAAAACGCTATTATCCTGAAAATAGTTTGGCAGCGCATATACTGGGGTATACAGACCGTGAAGGTAATGCCGTTTCCGGACTTGAAGCCTATTATGATGAAGAACTAAAAGGCGAAGATGGCTATATTGAATATAAAAGCGACGGCAGAGGAATTGAGATTCCAAAAGCCAGTGAAATTTATAACCCTGTGAAGCATGGTAAAAACCTCCAACTGACAATTGACTATACAATACAGTATTATATCGAAGAAGCTATGAAAGAAGCGTATGCAGAGCTGAATCCGATTAGTATGACGGTCATAGCGGCAGATCCGAATACGATGGAAATATTGGGGATGGCGAACTATCCAACTTACAACCCTAATGAATATTGGAAGGACGTCGATCAGAAGAACTTTTATAACCATGCAATAAAATCGGTATACGAGCCGGGTTCAACCTTTAAAATTGTGACATTGGCCGGTGTGGTGCAGGAGGGTTTGTTTGATCCGAACGCATCTTACATGTCAGGTAGCATTCGAGTTCCGGGACAGACGATCCATGACCTTAAAAGATCAGGCTGGGGGCCTATCTCCTATCTCGAGGGTGTTAAGCGTTCCAGTAACGTTGCATTTGTAAAGCTGGGGTATGAAATGTTAGGTCCGGAGCGGTTAAAGGAGTATGTAGACAAATTCGGATTTGGACAAAAAACGGGCATTGAATTGCCTGGTGAATCTGCCGGTAGAGTTACACCAGTACAACAAGCGGACTTTGCCGCTATGGCTTATGGCCACGGCCAGTTGCTCGTTACTCCTTTGCAGCAGCTTACTGCAGTTTCGGCCGTTGCAAACGGTGGGACACTGCTTGAGCCGCATATCGTCAAGTCCATAACCGACCCTCAATCTGGGGACACCGTGAAGTCGCAAAAGAAAGCAGTACGCCAAATTCTATCGCCTGACAAAGCAAAAGAAGTTGGAGATTATTTGGAGCAGGTCGTTTCTGATAAGAAAATTGGTACAGGGCGTCACGCTTACATCGAAGGATATCGCATTGCCGGTAAGACGGGTACAGCGGTTAAGCCTGTTAACGGTAAATATGATTACACAAAACAGGTGGTATCCTTTATCGGTTATGCACCAGTCGATGACCCAAAGATTGCTATGATCGTATTGATTGATGAGCCAAGAGACTCTGAGCTCGGCGGTGGTACAGCTGCGGCTCCGATATTTAAAAAGATCGTGAATAAAACCCTCCAATACATGGGCGTAGCTAAAAAATTCAGCGATTCCGAGCAAAAGGGTGCTAATTCAATGGTCAGTGGTACAAAAGTGCCTGATCTCAAAAACCAGACGATTGAAAATGCGAAGAGCACACTTGCCAACTTGGAGATATCCTATGCAACGCTTGGGAAAGGCTCTAAAGTAGTGTCCCAATTTCCTAAGGCAGGAGCCACCCTGAAGACAGGACAGCATATATATCTATTGACAGAGGACGGAAACAATATGTCAATTCCTAACCTGAAGGGGGAATCGCTTCGGGATGCTATGGAGCTGCTATCGGTTCTAGGGATTCCTGTTACAGCGAAAGGGCAGGGTTACGTCGTCTCGCAGTCAGCAACAGAAGAAAATGGTGTGAGAAGGGTAGTTCTTACTCTTGAGCCGTTAATGCCAACGGATGGTCATGATGATGAAGTCACGGATGATAACGCTCAAGAGGAAGAAGTTAACGAAGGTGAGGCCTCCGGATCGTCTCCATAGCTTGTTCTAACCCCTGTTTGTCCTGAATATTCATGAGATGAGATCATCTTATGTCAGGAATGAACAGGGGGCTACTTATGAGAATTTCCAAAGTTACCGTTAGGCGGAGATTGCTGCTGTTATTAATCATGTTATGTCTGTTGTTTGTGGCGCTTGCTGTGCGGCTTGCATATGTACAGCTCGGAAAAGGTGCCGAATTGTCAGAGAAGGCTGAGGAATCCTGGCGTCGCAACATACCGTATTCGGCGAAGCGTGGTGAAGTTAGTGACCGGAATGGCAATGTTTTAGCTTATAATATAACTACGCCAACCGTGATGGTGATTCCTGTTCAGGTTAAATCGCCAGAGACTACGGCGAAGAGTTTGGCTCCATTGCTGGGCATGAGTGAAGAGGCACTCTATAAGGCGATAACGAAGAGACAATCTATAGTCAGACTACAACCCGGCGGACGCAAAATTACGATGGAGAAGGCGCAAAAAATTCGTGATTTGGCTCTTCCGGGTATTGTTGTTGCTGAGGATAACAAAAGGTATTATCCTTATGGAGGGTTAGCTGCACATATACTTGGCTTTACCGGGGGTTATAATCAGGGACTAACAGGCGTAGAAAGAAAATATGACAGTGAGCTAAGCGGTATGAATGGCAGCGTTTCTTATTTGTCGGATGCAGGCGGAAGATTAATGCCCGGCTCCTCGGAGAAGTATGTAAAGCCGAAGGACGGACTTAATCTTGAGCTTACTATCGACAAATCGATTCAGAGTATTATGGAGCGTGAGCTGGATCAGGCTATGGCAAGGCTTCAGGCTAATTCTGCGTTATCTATCGCTATGAATCCGAAAACAGGCGAAATACTTGCTATGGCGGCGAGACCGGGGTATGAGCCAGATGCTTACCAGGACGTTGATCCAGCGGTCTATAATCGTAATTTGCCGATCTGGATGACTTACGAGCCGGGCTCGACATTCAAGATCATTACACTTGCAGCGGCTTTGGAAGAGAAAAAGGTCAGCTTGAAAAATGAGCGTTTTTTTGATCCGGGGTTTGTAAAGGTAGGGGGAGCTACACTTCGCTGTTGGAAAAGAGGAGGACACGGCAGCCAGACTTTTCTGCAGGTTGTCGAGAATTCTTGTAACCCGGGGTTTGTCGCATTGGGACAACGTCTTGGCAAAGAGACATTGTTCAAATATATTAAAAATTTTGGGTTCGGGAGCAAGACAGGGATTGATCTGGCTGGTGAAGAGAATGGTATCCTTTTTAAATTGTCTCAGGTAGGTCCGGTTGAGCTTGCGACGACTTCCTTTGGTCAGGGTGTATCCGTTACTCCAATTCAACAGATTACAGCAGTATCTGCGGCGATTAATGGGGGCAAGCTTTTTAAACCCTATGTTGCTAAAGCATGGACTAATCCGGAAAGTGGAGATATCGTTAGCGAGAATTCGCCACAGTTGGTTCGTCAGGTAATCTCTGAAGAAACGTCCAAACAGGTGAGAGAAGCGCTTGAGAGTGTCGTAGCTAATGGAACGGGCGGTAACGCATTTATTGATGGTTATCGCGTTGGCGGAAAGACAGGGACAGCCCAGAAGGTTATCAATGGTCGCTATTCACAGAATGAGCACATCGTTTCTTTCATTGGTTTTGCTCCTGCGGATGATCCGCAAATCGTCGTTTACACCGCGGTGGACAATCCGCAAGGTATTCAGTTTGGCGGAGTTGTTGCTGCTCCGATCGTACGCAGCATTCTTGCTGACGCTCTGGAATACATGAAGGTTCCACGCCGAGACGATCAGGTAGCGAAGAAGTATAAATACGGTGAGGTTCCTATTGTTACTGTGCCTGATCTCATGGGGCAAAGTGCACAGGAAATTTATGAGGATTTGAATATGAATTTTAACCTTGCAAAATCAGGTGCAGGTAATGTAGTAATTAATCAATCGCCTAAAGCTGGAGCAAGGGTGGAACGTGGTTCAACAATTCGTATTTATATGGGTAGTGAAGGTGATGCTGAAGAGGAGCATGCCGATCATGAACATGATTAACAAATTTTGGGTGATAATATAAATATGATTTTTTAGAATGTGACGGAGGGGTAGCCTATGCTGCTTAAAGATCTAGCAACTTACTTAATAGCTTCAGAAATTAATGGTGATGATGAGGTCCATTGTAATGGAATAGCGATAGATTCCCGTAAGGTTCAGGCTGGAGATTTGTTTTTGTGTCTTCCCGGTCATACGGTAGATGGACATGATTATGGAGCGCAAGCCATGGCTCAAGGAGCAGTAGCGCTTGTTGTGGAACGTTGGCTGGAAGAAGTGCCGCTGCCTCAGCTGAAAGTAAAAGATTGCCGCCTTGCGATGGCTGTGCTGAGTAATGCTTTTTTTGAATCTCCAAGTTCACAAATGAAGGTCATCGGGGTTACGGGAACGAACGGTAAGACGACGACAACTTATTTGATTGAACGTATTCTTGAAGACCAACATAAAACTACTGGATTGATCGGAACGATTCAGCGCAAATGTGCTGGTCAGGTATTTCCGATGTCGGGAACTACTCCAGAGTCCCTTGATTTACAGCGCTATTTGCATGAGATGGTTGAAGCTGATACTCAGTATTGTGTTATGGAAGTATCGTCTCACGCTCTTGAGCAGGGACGAGTAAAAGGAACGCATTTCCGTACCGCTATTTTTACTAATTTGACACAAGACCATTTGGATTATCACAAAACGATGGATGAATACAGAGCGGCCAAGGGATTGATGTTCTCTCGTCTTGGCAATGTGTATCAGAATGATTACTCGGAGCGTAGCTATGCGGTACTGAATGCAGATGATGAGGCTTCTTATTATTTTGCCAAGCAGACAGCTGCAGAGGTCATCACATACGGTGTAGAGCATGATGCCGATCTGCGAGCCTCCAACATCTCTATTACAGCAAAAGGAACCTCTTTCCACGTGGATTCGTTTGCAGGCAGCAGCGATATTTCTCTACGAATGGTTGGTAAATTTAACGTATACAACGCTCTTGCTGCTATCGCAGCCGCTTTGATTGAAGGTATTTCATTGAAAGATATCAAGAAAAGCCTTGAGTCAATCAAAGGTGTTGAGGGGCGTGTTGAAGCTGTAGACGAAGGGCAGGATTTTGCAGTAATTGTTGACTATGCACATACACCTGACGGACTTGAGAATGTACTTCGTACAGTTAACGAATTTGCGAAAGGCCGGGTTATTTGCGTATTTGGATGTGGTGGAGATCGTGACCGCACTAAAAGACCGATTATGGGGAAAATCGCAGCCAGGCTGTCCCACTATGTGATTGTAACATCAGATAATCCACGTACTGAAAATCCCGATGCAATACTTGAAGATATTAAGCAGGGTCTAGTTGAGGTAAATGTACCTACTGATACTTATGAGTTGATTGTAGATCGTCACGAAGCCATTCAAAAGGCTATTGAAATGGCAAGCCATGAAGATGTAGTATTGATTGCGGGGAAAGGCCATGAGACCTACCAACTGATCGGTAACAAAGTGCTTGATTTCGATGATCGTATTGTTGCCAAAGAAGCGATAAGGGGTTTAGTACAGTGATAAATAGAAAACTAGCGGAAATCGCCGCGATGTGTGGCGGAGAGCTCGCAAACGTTGATGATTCCGAGATTGCTATACAGGGAGTCGTGACGGACTCTCGTAATATTGATTCAGGCTGTCTGTTCGTTCCTCTCGTAGGAGAGAAATTTGACGGGCATAATTTCGCAGGAGATTGCTTGGCAGCTGGTGCCAGCGCGATATTGTGGGAGAAGGCTAACGGTATGCCGCCTGGTCCTGGCGTTTTGGTAGAGAATACACTTGAGGCTTTGCAGCAACTGGCTGCAGGCTATTTAGCACAAAGCGGCGCTAAAGTCATTGGCATTACGGGAAGCAACGGAAAGACGACGACGAAAGATATAGTTTTTTCTTTGCTGTCAACCACCTATAAAGTGCACAAGACACAAGGTAATTTTAATAACCATATCGGACTTCCACTAACGATCTTGTCGATGCCGGAAGATTGTGATATTGCTGTTCTGGAAATGGGTATGAGCGGTCGCCATGAAATTGAGCTGTTATCTAAATTGGCTAAGCCAGAGACGGCGATCGTGACGAATATTGGAGAATCCCACTTGCTCCAGCTTGGTTCCAGACTCGAAATTGCAAGAGCGAAGCTCGAAATTTTGAGTGGGATGAAGCAAGGTGGACTCCTTGTTTATAATGGGGACGAACCATTGCTGAATATAGTGTTATCTGAAGAGTCTACAGCGAAGCCTGAGGGTCTTCGAAAGTCTACATTTGGTTTAAGCGGGGATAATGATGATTATCCAAGCGGAATCATGTTTGCGAACGGTAAAACATTGTTTACTTCACATCTCATAGGAAATATGACTCTGGAACTGCCGCTTCTTGGTGAGCATAATGTGATTAACTGTCTCGCTGCCCTGACGGTAGCACGTCATTATGGCGTGTCTGTGCAAGGGATACAGGAAGGACTACGGAATGTAGAGCTTACAGGGATGCGGATTGAGATGATAACCGGTACCAGCGGAATTACGGTTCTGAACGATGCCTATAACGCCAGTCCGACTTCGATGAAGGCGGCAATTCTTGTGCTTGAGCGAATGAAAGGCTATCGGAATAAAATAGCGGTGCTTGGAGATATGCTTGAGCTTGGAGATTCCGAGGAAGAGTATCATAGAGAAGTTGGTGCATTTGTAAGCACCAGCAAGCTTGACTATCTATTTACTTATGGCAAGCTTGGTGAGCTTATCGCTGAAGGAGCCGGAGATGCATTGGACGCGAATCACATTTTTGCATATCATGATAAAAGCGAATTGATCCACAAGCTGGAGTCCATTGTGAACCCGAAGGATATCGTTCTGGTGAAGGGCTCGCGCGGAATGAAGCTTGAGGAAGTTGTCGAAGCCATCAAAGCTAGCAGTCTTCATAAATAATATCAGCAAAAAGGGGGTGAACCCATGGATTTTGGATTAATTTTGTTAACGATAGGTGTTTCTTTTATTCTTGCAGTTATTTTGGCTCCATTATTAATTCCACTTTTGCGGCGCATGAAATTTGGACAACAAATTCGTGATGAGGGGCCGAAAAGCCATCTCAAAAAAGCAGGTACACCGACAATGGGCGGGATCGTCATTGTGCTGGCGTTTACATTGGCTTTTCTTAAGTTTTCTGTAGTAAATACGGACTTCTATGTATTGTTAGTCGCTACTCTCGGATTCGGGCTTATTGGATTTTTAGATGATTATATCAAAATCGTTTTTAAACGATCCCTGGGACTTACACCCAGACAAAAATTGTTCGGACAGCTTCTGTTTGCTGGTATTGTATGTGCGCTGCTAATTTCCGAAGGACATAGTACGGCTATTGGTATCCCGGGTACAAATATTTCCTTTGACTGGGGAGCTTGGTTTTATTATCCTTTTATCATCATCATGATGCTCGCTATTAGCAATGCAGTTAACTTTACGGACGGTCTAGATGGATTGCTGTCGGGGGTTAGTGCAATTGCTTTCGGCGCATATGCTGTGATAGCTATGCAGGCTACATCGATTCCTGCTGCGGTTTGTGCTGCTGCCATGATCGGGGCTGTACTAGGGTTTCTTGTATTTAATGCGCACCCTGCTAAAGTGTTTATGGGTGATACAGGTTCACTCGGAATCGGCGGAGCGATTGCGGCAATAGCTATTGTGACGAAAAGTGAGTTATTGTTTCTTGTGATCGGTGGGATTTTTGTTATTGAAATGCTGTCTGTCGTATTGCAGGTTGTATCCTTCAAAACGCGTGGCAAGAGAATATTTAAGATGAGTCCGATTCACCATCATTTTGAATTGTCAGGTTGGTCGGAATGGCGGGTAGTCGTCACTTTTTGGGCTGTTGGCCTGCTGCTGGCAGGTATCGGACTCTATTTGAACAAGGGGCTGTAGAGATGAATCATCCAGAACAATACCTTGGACAGCAAATAGTTGTCCTCGGTTTAGCAAAAAGCGGTGTGGGAGTCGCCAAAACCTTGCATCATCTTGGCGCGGTCGTAACTGTAAATGATAAGAAGGACAGAGAGCAATGTCCCGAAGCATCCGAGTTGGAGGCTTTGGGAATTTCTGTTGTATGCGGGGGACATCCAGAAGGCCTGATTCATTCTGGTGTTAAACTTGTCGTCAAGAACCCAGGTATTCCTTATTCTGCACCGCCCGTCGCCAAGGCATTGGAGCTTGGTATTGATATTGTAACTGAAGTAGAGGTTGCCTATCACTTGTGCAAGGCTCCGATCATCGGTATTACGGGCTCGAACGGAAAAACGACGACGACCACATGGATTGGTAAAATGTTGGAAGCAGCAGGGCTTCATCCTATTGTTGCCGGAAATATCGGTACACCACTGTGCGATGCTGCCGAGTCGGCCCAAGCCGATCATTGGATGGTAGCGGAATTAAGCAGCTTCCAGCTAAAAGGAACTGAGGATTTTGCTCCAAGAGTGGCTGTGCTCCTTAACGTTGCGGAGACGCATCTGGATTATCATGGGACGATGGAGGATTATGTTGCTTCCAAAGCCAAGCTTTTTGCTAACCAACTGAAAACCGACACGGCTGTTATCAATTGGGACGACCCTGTGTGTCGTGAGCTTGTTCCACATATCGAAGCCACTCTTTTACCATTTTCAATGACAGAAGAATTGCAGGTTAGTGGTGTATTCGTGCAGCCGTCCTATTTGCCTGGAGTCGAGGATGATATTGACCGTTCCATAGTTTATCGTGATCAGAAATTAGAGTTACATCACATTGTCAAAGTTAGCGAGATTGCTCTGCCAGGTAGATTCAATGTTGAAAATGCATTAGCAGCGATTGCCGCTTCATTGGCAGCAGGCGCAACACCAGAATCACTTGCACAGCCTCTATCAACATTTAGAGGGGTTGAGCATCGTCTTGAATTTGTCGAGAATAAACATGGAGTTACTTATTACAACAATTCCAAAGCGACGAATTCCAAAGCTACCATAATGGCTTTAGGTGCATTAAATGCTCCGATCGTCCTTATTGCCGGAGGACTTGACCGTGGTTCCGATTATATGGAATTGCTTCCTTCCTTCGAGAAAAAAATCAAAGCGATCGTAGTTTTAGGCCAGACAAAAGAAAAAATAGCAAATGTTGCGAAGCTGGCGGGTCTATCTCATATCGTGGTTGTCGATACTGGTGACAGCGCCGCTCAAACATTGCAAACTGCGCTGAAGGAGGCTTCCAGCCTGGCTGACCAAGGAGATGTAGTGCTCTTGTCACCGGCATGCGCCAGCTGGGATATGTTTGACTCCTATGAAGAGCGTGGACGCATTTTTAAAGAGGCGGTGCATACCCTTTAAGTAGGGGGGTGGAAAAGCCCCTACTTTCTGTTAAGAGGTGGCTTCCACGATGGGCAAAAGTCGCTTGGCACCGGATTATTGGCTGCTGGCTAGCGTCTTAGGATTGCTGGCAATCGGAATGGTTATGGTTTACAGTGCGGGCTCAGTACTCGCTTTTCATGACTACGGGGATTCATTCTATTTTGTAAAGCGTCAAATCCTGTTCGCTGTTCTTGGTCTCGTTGCGATGTTTTTTACAATGAATCTGGATTATCGTATTTTGAAAAAGTATGCTAAGATCGGACTGATTCTTTGTTTTGCTCTGCTCGTTATCGTTCTTATACCAGGTATTGGCGTAGTGCGCGGAGGAGCTAGAAGCTGGCTTGGAATCAGTTCGTTTGGCATTCAGCCATCGGAATTTATGAAGCTGGGTATGATTCTGTTTCTATCGTTTTGGCTAAGTAAGGAAGATTATAGAATTAATTTGTTTACGAGAGGTCTCCTTCCTCCATTGGGAGTGACAGGGTTAGCTTTTGGACTTATTATGCTTCAGCCTGACCTCGGCACCGGTACAGTTATGCTGGGAGCTTCACTCCTTATTGTCTTTACTGCGGGAGCACGCATCAGACATTTGGCCGGACTTGCCGCGTTTGGAGCACTCGGGTTTGTTGGCTTGATTCTTGCTGCACCGTATCGTCTTCAGCGGATTACTGCTTTTCTTGATCCTTGGTCAGACCCACTAGGCGCGGGATATCAGATCATTCAATCGCTTTATGCGATCGGACCTGGCGGATTGGCAGGACTCGGACTCGGTATGAGCAGACAAAAATACAGCTACGTGCCTGAACCACAGACGGATTTTATTTTTTCCATTTTGGCTGAAGAGACAGGATTCATAGGAGGATTGCTTGTACTGATTCTCTTTTTGATTTTGGTGTGGCGGGGGATGAGGGTGGCGATGACCGTAGATGACATGTTTGGAAGTTTGCTTGCGGTCGGTATCGTCGGTATGGTTGGCGTTCAAGTCGTCATCAATATTGGGGTTGTCATCGGCCTCATGCCTGTCACAGGTATTACTCTGCCGCTGATCAGCTATGGAGGATCATCTTTGACGCTTATGCTGACAGCACTAGGTATTTTACTTAATTTATCACGTTATGCGAGGTGAAATTATGCGCGTCGTTCTAAGTGGCGGTGGAACAGGGGGACATATCTATCCTGCTCTAGCCGTTGCCAGCCAATTCGCAGCAGAGCATCCTGATACGGAATTTTTGTATATCGGCGGGGAACGAGGGCTGGAAGGCTCTTTGGTAACTAAAGCAAATATTCCATTTGAAGCTATTAATATTTCAGGTTTTCGTAGAAGAGTATCCTTTGAAAATGTCAAAACGATCGTGCGATTTCTCAGAGGAATAGGTTCATCTAAAAAGCTCATTAAAGATTTTAAACCGGATGTAGTGATTGGTACCGGCGGCTATGTGTGCGGACCAGTTGTTTATGCAGCGGCCAAGCTTGGAATTCCGACCGTTATTCACGAACAGAATGCAGTGCCAGGTCTTACTAATCGGTTTCTAAGCAAGTACGTGTCGACAGTCGCTGTCAGCTTCGAAGGATCGGGTGTATCTTTTCCGCAGGCTAAAAAGATTCTATACACCGGTAATCCACGCGCTACAACAGTGTATGAGGCTGATAAAAACAAAGGATATGAATCGTTGGGACTGCCACAAGGCAGCTCCATTGTATTGATTACGTCAGGCAGCCGAGGTGCCAGAGCAATCAATGATGCCATGATCGACATGATTCCTGAATTGAAAAAGCTAGGTCATATTCAGTTCATATTTGTTACTGGCGACAATTACTATCAATCAGCCATAGATACTATCGCGTCTAAGTATGGATCACTGCCAGGCAATCTAAAGGTATTGCCGTATGTTCATAATATGCCTGAGGTTCTTGCCTCTACTTCTCTTATCGTTAATCGGGCAGGTGCAAGCTTTCTGGCAGAAATTACGTCTCTGGGCATTCCTTCAATTCTAATTCCTTCGCCTAACGTAACGAATAATCATCAGGAGAAAAATGCCCGTACGTTGGAAAAGGCGGGAGCGGCGGAAGTGATTTTGGAGCCTGAGCTAACTGGTAATTCTCTCTATCAGTCCATTGAGCGTATTATGAATGATCAACGTCTTCATTTATCCATGTCATCAGCTTCACGTAAACTAGGCAAACCAGATTCCGCTCATCTTATTGTTAAAGAGATGCGTGAGCTGGTGAAGCAGACGAAACGCAGTTAAGATAAACCGGGCTAACCCCCGCTCTGGGCGAGTGTCACACTCTTCGTTAGGAAGGCATAGTATACCGTATACAAGGTGACATATTTTTGTGGAGAGCAGGAGGCAGGTGTGTTCCTTCTCTTGTCTCTACGGACCCAGGTGCCGGCGCAGCCAAACGGTAATACCGGAGGGACACTTATCATTTATTAGTGTGTTTTTCAGGGTGTTTCTGTTAGTTAATCAGGGAGGGATTATACGATGCAGCAGTGGATTTCGAAATTATCACAACATGAAGTCGGTACGGTATTGTTAAGCGAACCGATGTCTAAATATACAACTTGGAAAATCGGTGGTCCCGCTGACGCCCTAATCGTTCCTGAGAACAAACTACAGCTCAGCAACCTCATCAGACTGCTCCACGAAGAGCAGATTCCTTGGATGATGGTCGGCAAGGGCTCCAATATGCTTGTCTCGGATCAAGGCATTCGCGGCGCTGTGATCAAGCTGGGGCAAGAGCTGGAGCAGATTAAGTTTTCTGGAACGGAAGTCAATGCCGGAGGCGGTGCTTCCTTCGTCAGATTGAGTATTATGGCTGGAAAGCAGGGCATGACCGGGCTGGAATTCGCAGGCGGTATCCCTGGTACGGTTGGGGGGGCCGTATATATGAATGCCGGTGCTCATGGGTCCGATGTGTCACACATATTCAAATCAGCTGAAATTGTTCTGGAGACAGGTGAATTGGTAACCTATACTGCAGAGGATATGGCGTTTGCTTATCGACATTCCATTCTTCATGATCAGCGTGGCATTGTGGTCGAGGCTCAATTTTCCTTGAAGGAGGGAGATCGTCTTGAGATTGCAGCGGCGATGGCAGCTTATAAGGACCGTCGTCGTAAAACTCAGCCCCTCCAGCAGCCATGCGCGGGAAGTGTGTTCCGTAATCCGCAAGGTGATCATGCAGCTAGATTAATTGAAGCTGCTGGCCTGAAGGGCCTGAGAGTAGGTGGAGCCGAAGTATCTACGCTGCATGCCAATTTCATCGTCAATACCGGGCAAGCGACAGCAGAGGACGTTCTTACGCTCATGGAGCAAATAAAGGACACCATCGCTTCGAAATATGAAATCGCTCTGGTGCCAGAAGTCTTCTTCGTGGGTGAACGGTAAACTCGGAGGTGATACATTGGACAAATTGGTGATCGAAGGCGGGAGACCCCTATCAGGATCCATTCGTATCCATGGAGCGAAAAATGCAGCACTACCGATTATGGCAGCAAGTCTGCTATGTGAAGGTAAGGTGCAACTTCAAAATGTTCCCCGTCTGCTCGATATTGACGTCATGCTGGGCATATTGAATCGACTGGGCTGCTCAGCGATTCATAAGGGCGATACCGTGATCGTTGAAACCAGCGGGGCGAATACTTGTCATGTGCCGGAAGATTTGATGAAGCAGATGCGTTCATCTATTTTTCTAATGGGGCCGCTATTGGCCAGATTTGGTGAAGTGTGCATTTATCAGCCCGGAGGATGTGCGATTGGAGAACGAAAGATTGACCTGCATCTGAGAGGACTTTCTGCTCTCGGTGCAAAGATTGAGGAGAACGATCATCAAATTTGGTGCAGAGCCAGCAAGCTTAAAGGAAATGACATTCATCTGGATTTTCCTAGCGTTGGTGCGACGGAGAATATTATGATGGCGGCGGCGCTGGCCGAGGGAACCACCATTATATCAAATGCGGCGCGGGAGCCGGAAATTCAAGATCTTCAGCATTTTTTGAATGCTATGGGTGCGCGGATTATGGGAGCAGGAACGGATACGATTACCATTCAGGGGGTGTCAAGGCTTGAACCTTGTGATTACGAAATTATCCCTGATCGAATTGTAGCCGGAACCGTACTAATCGCCGCTGCTGCAACCAGGGGAACAGTTACACTTACTCATACGTATCCGTCTCATTTAACATCGCTCTTTCATGTATTGCGCCGGGCTGGTGTTCAAATCGGGGCTTACAATGATATAATAACCATAAGTAGCATAGGACGTCCGAAGGCTATTGAACGTATAGTAACCTCGCCATATCCTTCTTTTCCAACGGATTTACAATCCCAAATTATGGTATTGTTATCTCTTGCTGATGGACTAAGTCTGATGAAAGAGACAGTGTTCGAAGGAAGATTCAAGCACGTAGACGAATTGGTGCGTATGGGTGCGGATATTACAGTAGACATGAATTCGGCCTTTATTCGCGGCGTACCTAGATTATACGGTGCTACGGTAGAGGCGACGGATCTTAGGGCAGGTGCTGCACTGGTAATAGCCGGATTAGCGGCTCAGGGCAAGACAGTTGTGGAGCAGATTCATCATATTGATCGGGGTTACGACCGTATTGAATTGCTGTTTCAGCGTCTTGGAGGTGTAATGCATCGGGAAGCTCCTATACTAAGGCAATTGGATCTAGCGTGAATATGAACGCCCGGACGATCCCCTCCTCAGGAGGGGATATGGGCTTTATTTCTATTAATTAATGTATGATCAAAAGCTTGCTTTTTGAACTACCAAATAAAATGAGTGTTCAAAAAGTGAGGTTTTCAGCACCGAGAAGGTTGAATGAAGTGAAGGACCGAGGAGCGGAGCGTACGTATTGGGTACGCGAGCACCGGAGGGCCAAGCTGAATTCAAGATTCGAAGTCGAATATGCTTCAAGGAATTCATCGTGATCAAAAGCTTGCTTTTTGAACTACCAATTAAAATGAGTGTTCAAAAAGTGAGGTTTTCAGCACCGAGAAGGTTGAATGAAGTGAAGGACCGAGGAGCGGAGCGTACGTATTGGGTACGCGAGCACCGGAGGGCCAAGCTGAATTCAAGATTCGAAGTCGAATATGCTTCAAGGAATTCATCGTGATCAAAAGCTTGCTTTTTGAACTACCTCTATAGTATCGGAGAAATGTTATGCCAAAAGAGAGTATGCCCATCCTAAAAGACCCCATACCGAAAAAGAAAGGCAGCAGGAAAGTTGCAGTCATTCTTTTTCTGTTATTTCTGACCCTGTTATGCATATTGTTCTTTCGCTCTTCCTTAAGTAAAATTTCGGAGATCACGTTTAAGGGGAACACTTACTCTACTAACGCTGAGCTTCTTGAAATCAGCGGTCTGAAGACTGGGGCACCCTTTTTTGGGACAAGCGCTGATAAAATCCGCAACCAATTGCTAACAGTGCCTTCTATTGATGAGGTTGTTGTGAACAAATCTTTTCCGGGGTCTGTAGAAATTATTGTTACGGAGCATGCTCTCGCAGCTTATGAACTTACTCCGGATGGATTGCTTAAAGGTTTGCTGGCAAATGGAACAAAGATAGATCTGGTGAACGGTTCGATGCCGATGGATAAACCGATTTTGACGGGATGGGAAGAGAGTGATCCAAATTTGTCCAAGCTGTGCAGTACGCTTGCCAATATTCCCGATTCGCTAGTATCGGATATTTCCGAAATTACGCCTTCACCGACGTTATCTTATCCTGACCGAATCAAAATGTACACAAGATCACGTTTTGAAGTGATTTCTGCTATTTCATTATTGGCGGGAAAAGCCGAATATATGAATATGATTATGGAATCTCAGGATCCGGGTATGTTAACTTTACTGGATGCTGATACGTATGTACCTTACAGCTCGTCAGACAGTGAAGATGGTGGATAAAATGAGACTACTCATGCGTGGGAAATAATGATAAAATACATTTTATGGGCATGTTCCTGTCTCCCTCTTTTTTCTTCTGATTTTTGCAATATCTTTAGATTTTAAGGGGAAATGTCCGGTAGTATCTCTTGTTATCAACATGTAAAAGTTGGAAGCTAAAAAATTTGTAGAAAAAAGAGGGAAAGGTCAAGCGGCGTTGAATAAGTACAGTGAACATTTTACATTGCTATTATATTTTCTAGGTAGAAATGGGAGGTGCCAAGGGCTTGAGCAACAATGACATCATTGTTAGTTTGGACATCGGTACATCCAAAGTTCGTGCTATTATTGGGGAAATTAATAATGGAACCTTTAATATTATTGGGGTTGGATCTGCCGACTCGGAAGGAATTCGCAAAGGTGCGATTGTAGATATCGATCAGACTGTTCAATCAATCCGCAGTGCTGTGGATCATGCTGAGCGAATGGTTGATATTCAAATATCTGAAGTTTATGTCGGCATTTCGGGAAATCATATCGGACTCCAAACGAGCCACGGAGTTGTAGCCGTACAAAATGAAGACCGGGAAATCGGTGAAGAAGATATTGAACGTGTGTTAAAAGCAGCTGAAGTGATCGCACTTCCTCCAGAACGTGAGATTATTGATGTAGTTGCCAAACAATATGTAGTTGACGGACTTGAAGGCATTCAGGACCCGCGCGGAATGATCGGTGTTCGGCTGGAGGTAGAAGCGATTATCATTACCGGGGCCAAGACAGCGATTCATAATTTGCTTCGTTGTGTTGAGAAATCTGGTTTAAAGGTTCGGGATTTAGTTCTTCTGTCGTTGGGAACTGGTCAGCTGTCACTGTCCAAAGATGAGAAGACGATGGGATCTGTGCTGGTAGATATCGGTGCAGGCTCCTCAACAATCGCGGTATTTGAGAGCGGCACGATTGTTGCAACATCCACGCTTCCGATTGGGGGAGAATTTATAACAAACGATATTGCTTATGGACTTCGCACGCTGACTGATCAGGCGGAGAAAGTGAAGCTTAAATACGGCTGTGCATCGATTGAGGATGCTGCAGCAGATGTTACTTTCAAAGTTACTAGAATCGGCAGTAATGTGGACAAAGAGTTCACGCAAGAGGACCTAGCAGCTATCGCAGAACCGCGAGTTCAAGAGATTTTTCAGTTGATTCGTCAGGAAGTGAAGCGACTTGGATACAATGAGTTGCCTGGAGGTTACATTCTTACTGGCGGAACTGTAACGATGCCAGGTCTCTTGAAGATAGCGCAGCAGGAGTTATCCGCATCCGTACGTATTGCTGTTCCTGATTATATTGGGGTACGCGATCCAGGATTTACAGGAGGCGTAGGCGTTCTGCACAAAGTGATAAGAAATATTCGTATCCGGAATGCAAGCCCCAAAAAGACGGTGAACCGTCCGAAATCTTCAGGATCGCAAGAGACGAACAGCAAGACGGGGTTCATGGAACGCATTAAGAACTTATTTAGCGAATTTATATAATTGATTACTAGGATGATGGACGGGCCATCCATGCACAATGAGGGGGAGATGGAAGAGTATGTTGGAATTTGATTTCGAAATGGAGAGCTTGGCTCAAATTAAAGTCATCGGTGTAGGCGGAGGAGGTAGTAACGCTGTTAACCGAATGATAGAAAATGGAGTGCAGGGCGTTGAGTTTATTACCGTAAATACGGATGCTCAGGCACTGCATCTTGCTAAATCCGAGCATAAACTACAAATTGGGGATAAATTGACTCGCGGACTTGGTGCTGGTGCCAATCCGGATGTCGGTAAGAAGGCTGCCGAGGAATCCCGTGATTTGATCGCAAACACTTTAAAAGGGGCCGATATGGTATTCGTAACTGCTGGTATGGGCGGGGGTACGGGTACTGGTGCTGCTCCAGTTATTGCGGAGATCGCTAGAGAATGTGGCGCTCTTACAGTTGGGGTAGTAACACGGCCGTTTACATTTGAAGGCCGTAAACGTTCATCACAGGCTGAGCTTGGTATAGAAGCATTAAAAGAAAAAGTGGATACACTGATCGTTATTCCGAACGATAGACTTTTGGAAATCGTAGACAAGAAGACGCCTATGCTGGAAGCATTCCGTGAAGCAGATAACGTATTGCGCCAAGCGGTTCAAGGTATTTCTGATTTGATCGCGGTTCCTGGTCTAATCAATCTCGACTTTGCAGACGTTAAGACGATTATGACTGAACGTGGATCTGCCTTGATGGGTATCGGCCTTGCTACAGGGGAGAATCGTGCTGCTGAGGCTGCTCGCAAAGCAATTATGAGTCCTTTGCTTGAGACTTCAATTGAGGGGGCACGCGGGGTAATCATGAACATTACAGGTGGTGCTAACCTGTCCCTGTACGAAGTAAATGAAGCCGCTGAAATTGTCATTGCTGCTTCCGATCCGGAAGTGAATATGATCTTTGGTGCAATTATTGACGAAGACTTGAAAGAGGAAATTAAAGTTACGGTTATTGCGACCGGCTTTGAGAATAAACCTATGGCATCCTCAGCTCGTAAACCAACGGCTGGAGTTTCAGAGCCACAGGATAACAAATCGGGTTCAGCTCTGAGACCGTTTGGAAACCAGCCGAGCGGGGATCAACTTGATATTCCGACATTCCTTCGTAATCGTCGCAACAACGAATAATAATAACTAGATTCAGTCTTCCCCCAAGGGGTGGCACACAAGCTAGAAATAGCTCTGTGCCACCCTTTTATTTTTTGAGCAGATAAATAGAATGAATCTATACACATTATCTGTATGGATTAACATATCGAGATTAAATGCCTGAGGCAAAGCTTCAGGTTTTTTTGCTGTAGATCAACAGCTCGACAAAATAGTGAAAAAATAGTGTCCTTCTACTTTCAATTTTAGACAGACTTTACGTATAGGAGTCTATATACTTGAAACCAACTCCTATAGATGAGTGTACTCTTTTTTCTCATTTTCATAGGGGATAGATCATTGAGGGGCTGGCAGGTGAAGAAACTTGGTCGTTTATATCGATCTGATCTTTTTAATGAACCTGCTGATCGATGGCAGCCTTTTATTGGTCACAGCATGGATGCGTAAGCAAAAGGTAGTCATATGGCGACTTGTTGTATCAGCCTCGTTAGGGGCGACTTATGTATTGATGATGTTTTTGCCTGAATTGTCTTTTCTGTTTACCTTTCTAGTAAAATTCCTCTTTTCTGTTGCCATGTTGTGGATTGCGTTTGGATTTGGAAGTATGCAAACCTATCTGCGAAATATGGGGGCATTTTATATTGTTAACTTTGCAGCAGCCGGCGGTATACTTGGTATTCATTATTTGCTGCAAAATTCGGGTGAGGTCTGGAGCGGAATTTGGTATTCAGCATCAGGAGGGCTAGGGTTTTCGATAAAAATCGGAGCTTTGTTCACGTTTGTTGTGTTTTTTATTGTTTTGCTATGGTTCAAGGTAGTGGTGGCTTCACGTCGCAAACAGGAGAAGATGTCTACATTCTATGCAGAAGTAATCGTTACAATTCAGAATACGGAAATTCGCTGTACAGGGTTAATCGATACGGGTAACCAGCTTACTGATCCATTGAGCCGTATGCCTGTCATGGTTATGGAGGCTTCGCTTTGGCGTGATTACTTGCCGGAGTCCGTAGGGACTAATTGGACAACAGAACGTGCGGACAACCTTATTATGGAGTGGACTGAGGATGAGTCTTTCAGGTGGCGAGATCGATTGCGTTTAGTGCCTTATCGAGGATTAAATAGGGGAACACAATTTATGATTGCATTAAAGCCTGATGAAGTTAAGGTGATCATGGATGGTCAGGAAGTGAGAACAACACGTGTGCTTGTCGGATTGGATGGTGGTTCTCTCTCTTCGGATAATGCGTATAGAGCAATTATTCATCCACAGTTAACGGAAGGATCGAAAGAGAGGAATAAACAATCGACAGACGTGGTGATGGCACTTGGCGATGCTCAAATGACTGGGGATGAAATGGGAGGAAAAGAGACATGCGTGTAAAGTGGAAGCTTATGCTGCAATTGCAGTACTATCGATTGTTGTTCATTTTTGGATTAAAAAGTGAAGAAATTTATTATATCGGCGGAAGTGAAGCACTGCCGCCTCCATTGACACGTGAAGAAGAGGAATATTTATTGCAACGGCTTCCAAGCGGCGATTCGGCGATCCGGTCTATGCTGATCGAGAGGAATTTAAGACTGGTTGTATACATTGCAAGAAAATTTGAAAATACAGGAATTAACATAGAGGATCTTGTATCCATTGGTGCAATAGGACTCATAAAAGCGGTAAATACGTTTGATCCGGAGAAAAAAATCAAGCTAGCGACATATGCTTCCCGCTGTATCGAGAATGAGATTCTCATGTATTTGAGACGGAATAGCAAAATCAGGACAGAGGTATCTTTTGATGAGCCGCTGAATATCGATTGGGATGGCAACGAGTTGTTATTGTCCGATGTTCTGGGGACGGAGAATGACACGATTTACCGGAATATTGAAGAACAAGTAGATCGTAAGCTGCTTCATAAGGCGCTAGATAAACTGAGTGATCGCGAAAGAATGATCATGGAGCTTCGTTTTGGATTAGTGGATGGAGATGAGAAGACACAAAAGGATGTTGCTGACCTCTTAGGTATTTCTCAATCCTATATTTCTCGTCTAGAAAAGAGGATTATTAAACGATTGCGCAAGGAATTCAACAAAATGGTGTAATAGCCGGTAGAGAAGGGCCATCATTTTCAGGAATAAAAATACAGTCCAAGGAGATAATGATCATTAATGTTTCTCCTTGGGAGGTAAGACACGATGACCCGTAACAAAGTCGAGATTTGCGGCGTAGATACCGCAAAATTGCCCGTTCTAACCAATGCGGAAATGCGTGAATTGTTTCATTCTTTGCAGCAGGATCACGTAAGATCAGCCAGAGAGAAATTAGTGAATGGCAACCTCAGGCTAGTGCTTAGTGTCATCCAGCGGTTCAACAATCGGGGGGAGTATGTAGACGATCTGTTTCAAGTCGGCTGCATCGGACTCATGAAAGCTATCGATAATTTTGATCTGTCGCAAAATGTCAAATTTTCTACCTACGCAGTTCCAATGATTATCGGGGAAATTAGGCGATATCTACGTGATAACAATCCGATTCGCGTCTCCCGCAGCCTGCGCGATATAGCATACAAAGCGCTGCAGATGCGTGACAGCTTGACGAATCAAAATTCGCGTGAACCTACCATTTTTGAAATTTCCGAAGCGCTTGGACTGCCGAAAGAAGATGTTGTTTTTGCATTGGATAGCATTCAAGACCCGGTATCCTTGTTTGAGCCGATCTATCATGATGGAGGAGACCCCATTTATGTAATGGATCAGATTAGCGACGATAAAAATAAGGACGTATCATGGATCGAGGAAATTGCACTGCGTGAAGCGATGCAACGTCTTGGGAGACGTGAGAAAATGATCTTGTCGATGCGCTTTTTTGAAGGCAAGACTCAGATGGAGGTTGCCGATGAAATCGGCATTTCTCAGGCTCAGGTATCCCGATTGGAGAAATCTGCTATTTTACAAATGCAGAAGCATGTGAAGTCTTAACTGCTTTGCCAATTGTTAAAGGCCCCTTAATTGGGGTCTTTTATTTGTGAGCAAAAGTTATCGTACTATCAGATCGAGAAGAAAATTTATAAAAATAAAAAGTATTTTATTAAATAAAAATTAAAATAGTGGATTGACTTACCAATAAAAGAAAATTAATATATTCGTGTTGAAGGAAATAAGATATCGGTCATATTGTGTGAAAACTGAGCTTGGTAATATTTCAGGTAACGTGCGGGTGAATCAAGAGAACGCTAGTCTCCAGAATGGAGTAGAATACAATAGGACCTGCCCACGTATTATTGGTATCCGTTGGGTCGGTCTTATTTTTTAAGCCGCTATATGAGCGCCTGAACATAAAATTTGAATCGTAAGCCAACTAAATCAATGGAGTTCTTAAAAATGCTCTAGAATTAGGAAGGTGTTTCTCTAATTTGATATGGTGAATTAATTATTTGCATACGACCGTCATATAGTTAAAAGAGAATGGCTTGCACGGAACGGGGGATCGCGAAATCATGGACAGTGTGGTGAGAGCAAGTATGAAAATATCGGACTTTCAAACCAAAGACGTCATTAACGTGGTCGACGGTAAAAGGCTTGGCCACATTAGTGATCTGGAGCTGGATTTAAGGCAAGGAATTATTGAGGCTATTGTTGTGCCGGTGAATACGAAGTTTCTGGGTCTTTTTGGGGGTGGTACTGATCTTATTATACCGTGGAAAAATATAGTGAAAATCGGCTCGGATGTTGTGCTTGTTAAAATGGAAGAGCAGCGTGAATTGCAAATACAGCCTCAAAATGAAACTACTGTGTATATCGATCGTGATGGTCTGGCCAGCCGCCGTAACTAAACACTATGGCGGCTGTTGTGGTACACTGAATAATGAATTACAGGTAGAATGGGGATTTTTGGACTACTACGAGGAGATGGATGATGGAGCCTTTTGTTTGGAATTCTATAGACCAGTCGCCGCAAAGATTTGAATTGGAGTCTTTCCAACGGTTGTTGCCTGAAGTAAGCGCTGGCTTTACTGGACGGGTTGGCGGAATCAGCCAGCCGCCATACAGCAGCTTGAATTTGGCTTATCATGTAGGTGATAATTCCCTGGATGTGCTTGAGAATCGTAAACGCCTTATGGATTCGCTTGGTTTTGAACATGGGTCATGGACCTGCGGAGAACAGGTGCATGGCAGTAATGTCGCGGTTGTCAGGGAAGAGCATAAGGGTAAGGGGTATCTTGATCGTGATAGTGCTTTTCAAAATACAGATGCTTTAGTAACTAATGTACCGGGCATATTACTTACATCTTTTTACGCGGATTGTGTTCCTTTATATTTTATGGACCCTGTGAAGAGAGTTGTAGGACTTGCTCATGCTGGATGGAAAGGGACCGTTCAAGCCATAGCTGAAGAGGTTGTTTGTACAATGGAGGACACATTCGGCAGTCAAAGAAGCGATATTTATGGAGCCATCGGTCCAAGTATCGGAGATTGCTGTTATGAGGTTGATGACGTGGTCATGGACAAGGTAAGAGCAATTATTGGACAAAATTCAGTGGAGCCTGATCGTTCATTCATCGAAAAATCGTCCCAAAATGAAGGAAAAACAATGCTGAACTTGAAAGAATTGAATCGAATCATTATGATTAAAGCAGGAATATTGCCGACTCATATCGAATGTACATCATTGTGTACAAGCTGTCATAATGACAAGTTCTTCTCTTATCGCAAAGAAGGCGGAGTCACAGGTAGAATGGCGAGCTGGATCGGCATGAAGGAGAGGTGATCCTTTCGTTGTCGCTAAAGGAACGGATTGGTCAGGTGGAAGAGCGCATACAAGCGGCATGCGATCGTAGTGGACGGGCTCGCGAAGACGTTCATATCGTCGCAGTTACCAAATATGTATCAGTAGAGATGACACATATGGTATTAGAGGAAGGAATCATTCATCTTGGAGAGAATCGTCCTCAGATAGCAGGGCCAAAGTGGGAAGCACTAGGTGATCAAGGTATATGGCACTTTATCGGTCATATTCAGAGTAGAAAAGTTAAAGACATCGTAGGCAAATTTCAATATATTCACTCACTCGACCGTATTTCCCTTGCAAAAGAACTGGAAAAGCGAGCTGCGGATGCAGATACAGTAGTATCAGCTTTTTTACAGGTCAACGTGTCTGGAGAAGAGTCCAAACAGGGTATCACTCCAGAAGAAGCGGAGCAATTCTTAACCGAAGCCGCAGATTTAACTCATGTAAAGATTATTGGTCTTATGACAATGGCCCCGATTGAAGATGATCCGGAAGCTACAAGACCGTTTTTTCGTGAACTTAGAAGACTGCGCGATGAGCTTAATGCTAAAGGTGTAACGAAGGAACCGCTTACCGAACTTTCTATGGGAATGTCGGATGATTTTGAAGTGGCGATTGAAGAAGGTGCGACCTGGGTACGCCTGGGTACTATTCTAGTGGGGAAAGGGGAGGAGAAATAATGGGAGTAATGAATAAATTCATGAATTTTCTGGGGCTTCAGGAAGAAGAGGAAATTGTAGAACGGGAAAGATTTGCTGCACAGGAAGAGCAGGAGTTTGAAGCGCCAAACTTCGAGACACGGAAAAATCACAGAGGTAACAATGTCGTTAGCATTCATTCACAGAAAAATGTAAAAGTGATTCTGTATGAACCACGTTCATATGATGAAGCTCAAGAGATTGCTGATCACCTGCGTTCACATCGGACGGTAGTTGTGAATCTTCAACGTGTTCGTAATGATCAGGCGATGCGTATTATCGATTTTTTGAGTGGGACCATTTACGCCTTGAGCGGAAGTATATCAAAAATTGGTGGCAACATTTTCTTATGTACGCCTGATACAGTGGAGATACAAGGATCGATCACTGAAATACTAACAGAGGATTTAGACTACAACAGAATGAGGTGAAGACATCTTGCTAGGTAATATCATTGCTATTGTAGATTTGCTATATAATATTTATTTTTACATGATATTTGCGTATATTCTAATGTCTTGGGTGCCTAATGTCCGCGACAGCTTTATTGGTGAACTGCTTGGAAAGCTTGTAGAGCCTTATTTGGCTCCATTCCGGAAGTTCATACCGCCGATTATGGGAATGATTGATATTTCCCCGATTATTGCGTTGTTTGTGTTGAACTGGGCTGTAGTTGGATTAAAATCCATATTGTTTTACATTATCGGTGGGTAGAATCAGGATATGAAATTAGATGTTTATGATCATTTCAGACCGGAAGAACGCCCGTTTGTGGACAGGGCCTGGGAATGGATTGTGAATGCAGGACAATATCATGAAGTGAAGTTGAGTGATTTTCTCGACCCGCGCCAGTGCTCCATTGTAGAATCCCTTGCTAATCGCCATCCGGATGTTGTCGTCCGGCTTGATGGTGGATATCAGGGAGCTGAACGGAGACGTGCATTAATTGCTCCTGATTATATGGATGTGGATAATGAGCCGATGAGAATGAAAGTGCTCAGCATTACTTCAGGTGATCAGAAGTTTATAACATTGCAGCATGGGGATTATATGGGTGCGATTCTTGGTCTGGGACTTAAAAGGGACAAGATCGGTGATATTCATGTGCGCGATGATGGTTGTCACGTCATTGTGACCGATGAAATAGCTCCGTTTCTGGATATGAATTTGCGACAAGTGCACCGAATAAGCGTGTTTACAGACATTGTGGATCTTGAGTCGCTAAGAACGACGGAAGCAGAACTTGAGCCACTAGAATTAACGGTGGCTTCTTTGCGATTGGATGGAGTTGTTAGCGACGTATTTCGGTTAAGCCGGAGTAAGGCCCTTATTCCCATTAAAGCCGGCCGCTGCCGGATTAATTGGAAAACAGAAGAGGACCCGTCAAAGCCGTTAAAGGCTGGTGATGTAGTCGCACTGCAGGGATTTGGCCGGTTTAAAGTGTTAAGGGCGGATGGGATAACCAAAAAAGGAAGACTTCGAGTAACAATCGGCAAATTTGTATAAACCCTTGCAGGAAATACGAATTTGCTGTCGAAAATAACTACCCAAGGTCATTATTTTTTTCGATTCAGTGTGACAACTTCCGTGAAATGAAGTAACTTCTCACTTTGCGGAGGTGTCAATTCTATAGGAGGTGCGGATCATGCCATTAACGCCGCTGGACATACATAACAAGGAGTTCTCAAGGCGCATTCGCGGCTATGATGAAGATGAAGTAAATGAATTTCTCGATCAAGTAATTAAAGACTATGAAATCGTGATCCGGGAGAACAAGGAGCTTCAAAATCAAATGCTGTCCATGCAGGAGAAGTTGGACCATTTTTCCAATATTGAAGAGACCCTCAGCAAGACCATCATTGTTGCACAAGAAGCGGCTGACGAAGTGAAGAATAATGCCAAGAAGGAAGCACAGCTAATTGTGAAGGAAGCGGAGAAAAACGCTGATCGAATAGTTAATGAATCGCTCTCCAAATCGCGCAAAATTGCGATGGAGGTCGAAGAGCTCAAGAAGCAGGCTTCTATCTATCGCGCCAGATTCCGCACTTTGGTCGAGGCTCAGCTGGATTTGCTTAGTCAGGATGGATGGGATTCCTTAGACAGTCGGGAGCCTTCTTTGGACCATGGTCGCGATCGTGATCGGGAAATAAAAGAAATTTACTGATTCAATGAGCTGCTCCAATCACCGTGGATTGACATTCGATGATTAAATAAGTTATAAATATATATTATAGTGATTTGATGATGGGAACCAGTACGCTGCGATTTTGTTCCTCAGAGAGTTGGCGGTAACATGCTGCAAGCCAATGTTCAATGCGCAGACGGAATATCATCCCGGAGAAGCATAGCTGAATTTTAGGTATGGATACTATTTAAAAAGTCAGGTTTTTAGCATCGAGAAGGTTGGATGAAGTTGTGACTGAGGAGCGGAGCGTACGTTTTGTGTACGTGAGCACCGGAAGGCTCAACTGAATTCAAGATTCGAAGTCGAATAGGCGTCTCGTGATACTTCGTGATCAAAAGATGACTTTTTAAATTACCTTTAGGCTGTGCCGGATGTCGGCCGTTATACCGACCCCATATGAAGCGTATGGGATCAAAGTGTCACACTGATGCAGAAGTTATCTGCTGATGATGTGAAACAAGGGTGGTAACGCGAGTACAGTCTCGTCCCTTTTGGGACGGGGCTTTTTTGTTTTTTTTCGAGACAATGTGACCTGATCGAATCAGATGCAAATGGAAAGGAAGAGAAACGTACCATGAAAAAGGTAGATGTCAAAGAGCATGCGCGTAATCGTGATTTGCGTATTCTGGACAAATGGAGTAAAGAGAATACTTTTAAACGCAGTATTGAGAATCGTGAAGGAAAACCAAACTATGTATTTTACGAGGGGCCTCCTACAGCTAACGGTTTGCCGCATATCGGGCACGTTCTTGGCCGTGTAATCAAGGACTTTATCGGTCGTTACCAGACGATGAGAGGTTACCGTGTCGTGCGTAAAGCTGGCTGGGATACACATGGACTTCCTGTTGAGCTTGGTGTTGAAAAAGAACTTGGTATTTCGGGTAAGCAAGAGATCGAGAAATATGGTATCGAGGAATTCGTTAAGAAGTGTAAAGCAAGTGTCTTCGGTTATGAGAAGCAATGGCGTGAATTTACTGAAGCTATCGCATATTGGACAGATCTTGATGATCCATATATCACTCTGGATAACAATTACATTGAGAGCGTGTGGAACATTTTGGCGACAGTTCATGACAAAGGACTATTGTATCGCGGACATCGGGTTAGCCCTTACTGCCCTTGCTGTCAGACTTCACTTAGCTCTCATGAAGTGGCTCAAGGCTATGAGGATGTGAAGGACCTTAGTGCTACTGCTAAATTTAAATTGAACGATACGGGTGAGTACGTACTTGCCTGGACGACTACGCCTTGGACTTTGCCAGCACACGTTGCTCTTGCAGTTAATCCTGATATGGATTATGCCAAGGTAGAGCAAGAGGATGGCGTGTATTTTGTAGCGAACAATCTTGTAGAAAAAGTAATGAAAGGCGACTATAAGATTCTCTCTGCTCATAAAGGCTCGGAATTGGTTGGCAGAACGTATACTCCGCCATTCAGCTATATCAAAGCAGATAAAATCAACGTGATCGTAGGCGCGTCGTTCGTTACGGATGCAAGTGGTACGGGGATTGTACACATGGCTCCTGCACATGGTGAGGATGACTATCGTGTATGCCGTGAGAATGGAATCAGCTTCGTAAGTGTCGTTAATGGTCAAGGACGTTATATTGACGATGTTAGCGATTTTGCAGGTCGTTTCGTAAAAGACTGTGATCTTGATATCGTGAAGACACTTTCTGAAAAAGGGCTGCTGTACAGCAAAGAAAAATATGAGCATAGCTATCCTTTCTGCTGGCGTTGTAAATCACCACTTCTCTACTATGCGATGGAGAGCTGGTTCATTGAGACAACTGCAGTTAAAGATCAACTGATTGCTAACAATAATACAGTGGATTGGTATCCAGGCCATGTTCGTGAAGGACGCTTTGGTAAATTCCTGGAGGAGCTTGTTGACTGGAATATTAGCCGTAATCGTTACTGGGGAACTCCGCTCAACGTTTGGGTATGTCCGGATTGCGGAGGACAATTTGCACCACATAGTTCTGCTGAGCTGCGTGAGCATGCTGTTGGTCATGTAAGCGAGGATCTTGAGCTTCACAAACCTTACGTGGATGAAGTGAAAGTGAAATGTCCTCATTGTGAAGGCGGCGTTATGGAACGTACTTCTGAAGTGATCGACGTATGGTTTGATAGCGGTTCGATGCCATTTGCTCAACATCACTATCCGTTTGAAAATGTCGACACATTTGAAGAGCAATTCCCGGCTGATATGATCTGTGAGGGTATTGACCAAACTCGCGGCTGGTTCTACAGCTTGCTTGCAGTATCAACATTGTTTACAGGAAAAGCTCCTTATAAGGCAGTAATTGCTACGGGCCATGTATTGGATGAAAATGGACAGAAAATGTCCAAATCGAAGGGCAACGTCATTGATCCTTGGGAAATTATTAACGAATTCGGAACGGACGCTTTCCGTTGGGCTTTACTATCAGATAGTGCACCTTGGAACAGCAAACGTTTCTCCAAAGGCATAGTAGCTGAAGCAAAATCCAAAGTCATCGATACGCTCGTAAATACTCACGCTTTCTTGACATTGTATGCCGGAATCGACGGATACAAACCAGAGGTTCATAAATATCGTCCTTCGAGCAACAAGCTTGACCGCTGGATTTTATCGAGACTTAACAGCCTGATAAAGGTGATGGATAAAGGACTGGCTGTGAACGATTTCGTCAACACATCCAAAGCGATTGAAGAATTTATCGACGAGCTAAGTAACTGGTACATTCGTCGTTCCCGTGACCGTTTCTGGGGAAGTGGTCTTGGTGAAGATAAATTGTCCGCTTATCAGACTTTGACAAATGTTCTGCTTACTGTGTCCAAGTTAATCGCTCCGTTCACTCCAATGCTCTCTGAGGATATTTTCACGAACCTTGACGGGGGAGAAAGTGTTCATTTGGCGGACTATCCTGTAGCTGATGAAGCATTGATTGATTTAGAGCTTGAGCAGGATATGGAAAGTGCACGTCAAATCGTTGAATTGGCACGTAACGTTCGTAACGAGACAGGAATCAAGACACGTCAACCGTTGTCTGATCTGATTGTGTCAATGAACCGCGATTTTGCAGTTGCTGATTATGAGGAGATCATTAAGGAAGAAATCAATGTGAAGGTAATCGACATTGAGACTAGTGATAGCGGATTTGTCGACTTCCTCTTGAAGCTGAACCTTAAAGTAGCCGGTAAAAAGTACGGTAAAAATGTTGGCTTCCTTCAAGGTTACCTGAAATCACTGCCTGCAGAAGAGACTCGTAAAGTGGTAGAAAACGGTCAAGTTCAAGTGACTTCTCCTGAAGGTGAAGAATTGGTTATTACTTCGGAGGAGCTTCTTGTTGAGAAACAAGCTAAACCAGGCTTTGCTTCAGCTTCGGGCTATGGAATTACAGTAGCATTGAACACGGATATTACTCCTGAACTTGAACAAGAGGGATGGGTTCGCGAAGTGGTTCGCGCTGTTCAGGATACACGTAAAAAACTTGATCTACCGATTGAGAAAAGAGTTCATTTGACGCTGGATGTTGATGATGAATTGAAGGCTGCGATCACTGCGTTCGAGAACGTTTTGCGCGAGAATGTGCTGATTACAGATGTTTCATTCGGTAAACCAGAGGGTGATATAGAGGTTATAGATCTCGGTTCGAAGAAGATCGGTGTGCATATTGCCTAAAAATCCAGTTCCGTATGGTAGTGACAACCAGAGGCTATAATAAGGATTAACCAAAAGAAACGAGCTTTGGTAATCCATAATGACAGTAATGATCATTGGATTAACAGGCTCGTTTCATGGTTTTCGGAGGTGCTAAAATGGACCATCGCAAATCTAAGGGAAGTTCTGTTAATGAGACGTTTTCTACGCCAGAAGAACAAATGAACGCCATGTATCGCTTAACATTGAATTGGTCAAGACAGCTGGAGCAATCCAAGATCGTTGAGTACACGGAGCTGCTTAATCGACCATGGCGTCTTATTTGGACCAATTTATTAGCTGGTACAGCTAGAGGCGTAGGAATCGCTATCGGTTTTACTTTTTTTGCGGCTACGATCATTTACATTTTACAGCTATTAGGCGCACTGAATTTACCGATCATCGGAGACTACATCGCGGATATTGTTAGGATTGTTCAGCGTCAATTGGAGCTTAATACGTATTAGGGCCGGTTCCAAGGGAGTCTTCACTATCCAGATCTTCCGTCGCAGACATCATTTTGCGATATACCCCATTTCTATAAAAGAAAACTTTTTCACCATAGATGTCTGTAGCGATGAAGCTTTCGAATGGTTCAACGAATCCGTCAAGCTCACTTGATGCTTCGATCTCCATATCGTTGTAATCGTCAACTTCTGACTCCTCGGCAAATGCCGGGGAGTTTGAAGTTCCGTAGCTTTCAACGATTTGCCAGCTGTCCTCTCCGTCAAATTCGGTCTCGTCATCATGCTCGTCCAGACTGGTACGACCAAATGGAGGTGCAAGAAATTGTTCCTCAACGGGTCTTGCTGCCGAGACAAATGACTGAGGACTGTGATCCTTGCAGTAGAGGGTCTCCGGTATGGCGCCGAGACGTTCGTAGCTGATCGGTTTGCCGCAGGTGATGCAGACTCCGTAGTTTCCGTCTTCCATGGCCTGAAGCGCACCTTCGATACGGGTAAGCATGAGCTCGTTTTGTTCGATTAGAGCGATATCTTTACCCCGTTCATACATTTCGCTGCCTAAATCAGCGGGATGGTTGTCGATGTTAGACAATTCACCTGTATTGTCCCGCAAAGATTCCTCCATTCCGTAATGCTCGTTTTGGGACAACCTGGAGTTCAGATCCTTGCGTGCTGCTTCAAGCTTAGCCTTCAGCTCTGCCTGTTGCTCATTAGTTAGATGTGGCATACGTATCGACTCCTTCTCTAGGGCGTACTTCAAAGGTTGTTTTTATATCATGATGTAATAAGTCATTAGCCTTAGAAGTATTTTGTGCAGGAATACGACAATTTACCTAAGGAAAATCCTATCGCTCATGGACGGTTCAATTCCCGCTATGCTACAATATACAGGTCTTCACAAAATGGTACATCAGACGAAAAAACGAGGTGACTTACCGCGTGGTATACTTTTTAATCGCATTGATTATGTTTCTGATCGACCAAGGAACCAAATATTTAATTGCCACGAAATTAACGATTGGTGAACAAATACCGGTTATCGGCGACTTCTTTCTGATTACTTCACATCGCAACCGTGGTGCGGCCTTTGGGATTTTAGAGGGTCAGCGTGTGTTTTTCATTATTGTAACAGTGATTGTTCTAATCGGGATTGTATGGTATTTGCTAAAGGTCATAAAACTCGGAAATAAGCTGCTGCCTACAGCATTATCGCTCGTTCTCGGCGGAGCTGTTGGCAATTTCTTAGATCGTGCTGTTGCAGGTGAGGTTGTCGACTTTTTACAGTTTAATTTTGGCTCCTACACGTTTCCTATTTTCAATGTAGCTGATTCCTGTATCGTGATCGGTGTAGCTCTAATCGTACTGGATTCGCTACTTGAGGTTCGCAGAGAGAAACAATCATCAGGAGCAGGACATGAACAAAAGGAGCAAGTATGAATTCAAATTTGGACAAATCTGAGCTGGAAGAGGATACCTTTGAATGGGTAGCCGATGCTGCATCTAAGAAGGATCGTATTGACAAATATGTCAAAGCCCAGCTTGGTGAAAATATTTCGCGCAGTCAGATTCAGCTTTGGATAGAAAGTGGAGACATTACGGTTAATGGAGATGTTGTCAAGGCGAATTATAAAATTGCCGAGGGAGACCGCATTACATTGCTCGTACCTGAAGCGGAAGCTGTTGAAATCGAACCAGAGGATATTCCTTTGGATGTATATTATGAAGACGCGGATGTTATTGTCGTAAACAAGTCGCGGGGAATGGTTGTTCATCCGGCTCCAGGTCACTCTTCTGGAACGCTTGTGAATGCGCTGATGCATCATTGCAAGGATCTGTCAGGGATTAATGGAGAACTGCGTCCCGGTATCGTACATCGTATCGATAAAGATACATCAGGACTCCTGATGGCAGCCAAAAATGACAAGGCACATGCTTCATTGGCGGCTCAGCTTAAGGAGCATTCGGTGACTCGCAAATATTTTGCACTCGTCCATGGTAATGTGAACCATGATCAAGGAACGGTTGATGCTCCGATTGGACGCGATCCACATGACCGCAAAATGTACACAGTGCAGGAACGCAACAGCAAGCATGCTGTAACACATTTTCATGTTGTGGAACGGTTTGGCGATTACACCTTGCTAGAGCTTAAGCTGGAAACAGGTCGTACTCATCAGATTCGAGTGCATATGAAATTTATTGGACACCCGCTTGTAGGCGATCCTATGTACGGTCGCAGCAAAGGTATTAAAATGGACGGACAAGCACTTCATGCCGCAGTACTGGGATTCATTCATCCGAGCACTGGTGAATATATGGAGTTTGCTGCTCCGATTCCGGAAGACATGGAGCATGTGCTTTATGCACTTCGTAACCGTTAATGTATTGGTAAATGATGCGCCTGTAATGCGAATTCCTTCTTAGAAGGATTTTGTGTTACAGGTGTTTTTATTTTCGTTCGCTCTGATGAATTTAAATAAATCAAATAGTTCAGCGAAACCAGCCAAAGGTTAAAAAGTACAAACGTTCTGGTAATTAATCCATTCTCTAATATCATCGATTCCATCATATTTAAGAATGTCTAGTATGATTAAGGAGATGATTAAAAATGAGCATAGAAGTTTATCAGGATACTTACATTCAACAGCAGTTTGCGGATCGTATAGGTGGAGCAAATTACGGCAAAGATACTGCCATTTATAAATTTGAAAAAATCAAACGTGCGAAAGCAGCGGCTAAAAAGGATTTTCCTAACATTGAATTGATCGATATGGGTGTTGGTGAGCCTGACGAAATGGCGGATGCAGGAATCGTCGCCAAGCTTGCGGAAGAAGCGGCTAAGCCGGAAAACCGTGGATATGCCGACAATGGGATAGCCGAATTCAAAGAAGCGGCAGCTCGTTATCTGGAGGAAGTATTTCAGGTTCAGGGCATCGATCCTACAACTGAAATCGTCCATTCGATTGGCTCCAAGCCAGCGTTGGCGATGCTGCCATCATGCTTTATCAATCCTGGTGATGTAACGATTATGACAGTGCCAGGTTATCCGATAATCGGGACACATACCAAATACTTGGGCGGAGAAGTGTATACAGTACAATTGACTGAAGAGAATGACTTTTTGCCAGACTTGTCTTCCATTCCAGAGGATATTGCACTTCGGGCAAAACTGATTTATTTGAACTATCCGAACAATCCAACGGGCGCCAGCGCAACGAGAGAGTTTTTTGTCAAAGTTGTGGAATGGGCTCGCAGATATAATGTAATCGTAGTACATGACGCTCCATATTCAGCTTTAACCTATGATGGATTGAAGCCGCTAAGCTTCCTGTCTATTCCAGGAGCCAAAGACGTAGGGGTAGAGCTTCACTCGTTATCGAAATCATACAACATGACAGGATGGAGAATAGGGTTTGTCGCAGGTAATCCGCTGATCGTTAAGGCATTTAGCGATGTAAAAGATAACAATGACTCCGGTCAGTTTATTGCGATTCAGAAGGCGGCTGCTTACGGACTTTCTCGTCCGGAAATTACGGAGAAAATTGCAGATAAATATTCACGCCGTCATAACATGCTCGTTCAAGTTTTAAATGAACTGGGCTTTAATGCCAAGAAACCAAAGGGCTCCTTCTTCCTGTATGTTGCAGCTCCAAAAGGCGTTGCAGGTGGTCCGAAGTTCGCCACTGCAGAAGATTTCTCTCAATATTTAATTCGTGAAAAGTTGATTTCTACGGTACCTTGGGATGATGCAGGACATTTTGTTCGTTTCTCGGTAACTTTTGAAGCAAAAGGTTTAGAGGAAGAAGAAAGAATTATCTCGGAAATCAAGCACCGTTTGGGTGAAGTGAAATTCGAATTTTAAAAGTATTATTGGAGTTTGACAGGTCTGCCGTGTTGGCAGGCTTGTTTTTGTGTGCGCCTCACAGTCGCATCATCTAGGTGGTTCAAATCCACCCGGTAACTTTAC
>RCUF01000034.1_pt1 | contig 121445 bp, 120 predicted proteins | sample 2166311 | NCBI WGS metagenome assembly RCUF01 (sample SAMN09932608, study PRJNA488358) | compost metagenome | feature: garden; material: soil; isolation source: compost soil in 4-hydroxybenzonitrile-enriched culture | place: Germany: Experimental Botanical Garden Goettingen | collected 2016-01-27 | reverse complement strand
AGTGAAGGTTATCTATACAGCTGACAGTGCTCAGTTGAAAGTCACTAAGTAAAACATAATTAGCTCGCTATATAACAATTGAAGTGCACCTTTAAAATACATGGGGATAAACCAGAAGGTTATCCCAACGTGTATTCTAGGGGTGCACTTTATGGTTTAAGGATAGGGAGTATTAGCTTAACGGTTATCGATCTTTTCCGGGTACATATCATGGTTCATCATGCGGTGCTCCGCTATCTTTTCATACTTCGTTCCTGGCTTGCCGTAGTTGGTATACGGGTCGATAGAGATGCCACCGCGTGGCGTGAATTTGCCCCATACTTCAATGTAGCGAGGGTCCATCAGCTTAATCAAGTCATTCATGATGATATTGACGCAGTCTTCATGGAAATCGCCGTGGTTACGGAAGCTGAACAGGTACAGCTTAAGGGATTTGCTTTCTACCATTTTAATATCAGGGATGTAGCTGATGTAGATGGTTGCAAAATCAGGCTGTCCTGTAATCGGGCACAGGCTGGTGAACTCCGGGCAATTGAACTTTACAAAATAATCCCGATACGGATGTTTATTATCAAAGCTTTCGAGAATGGCGGGATCATAGGCAAACGTGTATTGTGTGCCTTGATTGCCAAGCAGGGTAACGTCGGTCATTTCTTCGGGTGTTCTTCCGGTCATATGGATGAGGCTCCTTAAGTTTAGTTTGGTAAAAGAGAGAGGGAGTTATGGTGATGGGGAGGTCGCTCCGCGAAGGATTTGATCTTCCGAACGCTATCGCTTCTCCAGCTTCAATTCCTCCGCTTCGCTGCCGACCGCCGTCAACACCATAAAGTCCCTACCCGTTTACATATTGGTTGGGGCAGAAGTGAATAATACTCGCTCCTATATAAAAGGAGCGTTGTGAGAAACCCCGTCCTCGGACGAGTGTTTCTCTTTTGGATGTCGAGGGTGTACTTCGACTAATTTGGCGTAACTCGTGTATCACATACAGCTCATACGGAATATATTACATATAAGTGTTATACGCCGCGTTTGTTGCCCCATACGAGGGTGTGGAGCTGTGGGAGTACTCTTACGTCGTTTAGTCGGGAATCGTCCATGACACGGTCGATAAGCCATTCATAACGATGGAGTAGGGACTCCGCAATCTGTCCGGTGTTCTCCGTGTTCACATCTGGATTACCCGTCTGGAGGAACAGCGGTACGTGTGGATAGCGCTCGTGAACGGTGCGGGCGTAGGCAAGATCGGTGTCATCGAAGATGACGACCTTCAAGCTGCAAGCTCCGGTATAGAGCCGCGCAGATTCATTAGCGGGTTCCTTCAAGCCTGTTGCGGTCGGGACGTTGGACGTAGCTCGGGGCTCACTAGCCATCTTCCGGTTCGACAGACGGACGACGATATCATCCAGCACATCCCAGTTGGTCGTCATACCCGAGCTGGGTGGCTTCGGGGACAGGGTTACCTCATCGATATCGTACAGCCATTCCTGCCAGCGGGAGCCTTGTGTTTCGACAGCGGTGGCAATGCCTTGGCTGCGTAGCAGGGTGATTAGCTCCCCAAGCTGCGGTAGCAGGGCAGGATTTCCTCCAGAAAGGGTCACATGCGAAAACCGTTCGCCACCGATGGCCTTCAGCTCCTGCCAAATGTCTGTGGCACTCAGACGACGGATCTGATCCTTGGCGCTGCCGTCCCAGGTAAAGGCGGAGTCACACCACGAGCAATGGTAATCGCAGCCTGCGGTGCGAACAAACATCGTTTTACGACCAATGACCATCCCTTCGCCCTGAACGGTGGGACCAAACACCTCTAGTACGGGAATAGGGGCTATTTGGGTCCCGCGGGAGGCTGTCATGGGTTGGTGAGTAGTCACGGTATTACTCATCGAGCATCCACTCCCGTCGGAACTCGGCGTAGCTGGTAGGTGTCTCGAACAACCGTACAAACTCGGTACGTCCACCTTCGACACGGTTGCAGTATGCATCCGAGGTCAAGGCTGACTCCATTTGTTCAAAGATCCAGACGACCATATTTTCCGCCGTTGTATTCATTGGAGGAAGCGTCTCATTTAAGTAACGATGGTCCAGAAAAGGTTCAATCCGCTCTTTCCAGATCGTTTTGATGTCACCAAAATCCAGCGTTAGACCCGTTTCGCCCGGTATACCGCTTATGCCAAAAACGACGATGTAGGTATGACCGTGCAGATTTTTGCATTTGCCTTCGTAGCAGTGCAAATGATGTGCTGCATCGAATGTAAATTGTTTGCTGACTAATACACGTTTGCGGTGATAACGCAGCTGAGAGTGCTTAATGTCTGTCCCGAACTGCTGGAGCTTGTCGACAATGCGGAAGGTACCTGGATCACGCATGACCTTCAACTCCTTGGGAGGAAGCTCCGCGCATCGCGAGATATTGCTCGAGTCCAGCACGGCGAAGTTTGCAAGCAGGGCATTCGCCACAGCCGTCGCCAATGACGCCGTTATAGCACGTTAGTGTACGTGTTCTTACAAATTCAAAAGCTTTCAGCTCATCGGCCATCTGCCAGGTTTCGGCCTTGTTCAGCCACATGAGCGGGGTATGAATCACAAAGGGATAGTCCATCGAAAGGTTCAGTGTGACGTTCAGCGATTTGATAAAAGAATCCCGGCAATCGGGATAGCCGCTGAAATCCGTCTCACAAACGCCTGTAATCAAGTGGCGCGCTCCTTTTTGCTTGGCGAGAACTCCCGCGAAGCTCAGGAACAGAAGGTTGCGACCGTCTACAAAGGTGCTAGGCAGTTCGCCTTCCTGTTGTGTAATGTCAATGTCGGTGCGTGTGAGGGCATTAGGGGCTAGTTGATTAAGCAGGCTCATATCCAGTACCGTTTGCGGAACACCTAGTTCACGGGCGATTCCAGCGGCTACTTCGATTTCCTGCTTGTGGCGTTGACCGTAATCGAACGTCACGGTTTCTACTTCAGCAAAATGTTTTTTTGCCCAAAATAAACAGGTTGTGCTGTCTTGGCCGCCGCTGAATACGACGACTGCTTTTTCGTTTGCAAACATAAAAAAACCTCTCGATCTTCTTGGAATGGTGCAAGACACGGAGTCTTGTCACTTGGAAGAAGGAGAGTTCTTGAACCGACTTCAACAAAAAACAGGCCTTGCCCCGCGAATTCATTTTTCTTGCGGAGGACAAAGCATCGTTAGTTTTTTATAGAGGGAGTTCGCGAACCTCTCCCATGCATGACGCATGGATTTTCTTCATTAGTATCTGCCACGAGGACAGACGGCTTTAGCATTGTCATTATAGCATGGCAGGGCTATTTGATAAACACTCCACCAAATGGAATGACTTCCCGTAAAAAGCGCTTGATCACGCCATCGTCGTTCATATCCTGTTGGAGCCGCCGATGATGTTCCCCGGCATGGAATAGTACGGTACCCTGTCCGGTCATTTTAAAATGATAGTTCATATGCTGGCTGGCCAGATGGTTGCCGTACACGGTCAACTCCAGTTTGGCGTTTTCGGGATAGGCAATGACGCTGCTCGCATCCACATATATCGGCTCTGTCGGATGAAGCTGTTCTTGACATACCAATCCCTGTGTCAAAAGACCGATTTGACCCACACCGTCAAATTTCATTTTTATAACATCGCGGCTAAACAACATGTTTTTCATGCTTAGCAGCTTGGTACGCATTTGGATACCGGAGCTGTACCAGAACAGGTTGCGAAAATCGTATAACAGATCATCGCTTCCTTCAAGCTTAATCATTTTTAGACTAAAGCCAGGTGGAAGTGCGGCAATTAGGCGACAAGCACCTGTGAAATCGGCCTGAATCAGTTTGTGTTTGCGATACATGCCCTTTATATTCATTAGTTTATCACTACGGCCTGAGCTGGGTCCGCGGTATGCGATGATTTGCTGCGGATGCAGAACGTGCAGCTTTTCTCCTTCCGCCAGATCGAGCGTTACGACCGAACCGACGCTTTCATCATGGTGTTGTCCTGCTTGTATGTCCATTCAGACCTTTCATCCTTTCAGACAGTTAGTATCTTCCCGAACGTCGACGCATCCCGTAACGCAGCAGTCGGATACCGATAAAATAACCGGCCAGCAGAATTATAGCTGTGATGATGAGCATTTTATTTCGGTGTGAAGCCTGATCGCGCTGGGTTTGAAGATTTTTTAATTCTGTGACGGTGTCAGTCAGCTTGCGGTTTTGCTCCAGTAATTGGGCGTTTTGCTCTTGATAGGCTTCTAAGCTGTTACGGGCCTTCTCCAGATCCTCCTGTGTTTGTCGGTAGCTTTCCTTGAGCTGATACACATCACCGGGCAACCGCGAAAATTGCTCGAAGCCTTGGTACACATCATCCCAATAAGCAGCATGTACTTCGGGTACACGAGTTATCCCAAAAATAAACAAAAGTGCTATAGCAGCGCAGACAATGCGGCGGTACAAAGCAAAACGACAAGTTGGTCGTGCCAAGAGATGTTCCCCCTTTTGATAAACCAAGATGTTAGATGATATAGATCATTACCCATATGACATGGTTACGTATAATATAACGATTCGGATGCAGATTTTAGAATAAACGGACGATAAATATGAAGAAAATGTTCTCAAAAAAAGTCGATATATTAGTTTAAGTGTACCTTAAAACGGGTATATCAAGGAAGCGGCAACATTCCGGCATTTTTCCCAGCATATGAGTAAAGAACGATCCGCACCTGATCAGGGGCTTAAGTTGAATAAATGAACTGAAATATATTAAAAATTGATATAAAAGGAGATTTTGCAAGATGAATGAGAGAGAACAAAACTATAAAACTTTAAAAATCACTGTAAATGGAAAGCCGTTATCAAAGGATCTCGTCGTAGATAGCACTACTTTTGCTCCTATATCTGATATTTGCACAAAAACGAATGTTTCTTTAACAGAAACTACAATCTCATAAGTAAATATAGAAGTAGACTATAATATAGCCCGGCATACGCCGGGCTATTTTTGCGCATTCATGTAATTCAAATGGTTTAAAATGTTATTTACCAAACTAGGTCCCCCTTCATAAAGATTCCCATGTATAATTTTCACAATCAAACATACGTTCCCTGACAATATAGTGTCAGATAACACTGTTAATTTAGAGTTACATGTTCTTTTAGGGGGAATTTACCAGTGGTGAAGTCAATGCTCAATGTAACGTACACATGGGACAAAGAGTCTATATCTGCGAATGGGTCCAAACAAGTAAATCTACTGATAGAATGGGGCTATGGAGCTATACGCAAAAGAAAAGGAAATCTAATACCGAAAGCAGCGGGATGTGACCTTCAACTCCAGTTCATTCCAGAAAACGGGGTAAGTCTATTAAAAGCTGAAGGGGTAAGGCTCGGTTTTAAACGCTCGGAAAACGGAGATAGCATGTTTGTTCACTGTGGTGATGTAAGGCGGGGAAAATATAGACAGGCTATTTTGACGTTTTCTATACCGGCTCACTCGTCCGGAAGACATACGATTGGAATGATGGAGTGGAGCTGGCGCAAGCCATCGCAGGAAAAGCGAACGCTGATCCGGACAGACCAGCTCTACATTCATTTTACGCATCATCTTGGTCTGCTGAGCATTCCATCCAACCCGAAGGTGGAAAAATACATAAAGCTGAATGAGACGTCCCCTATTGTAAAAAAGGCATTGCGTATGTACGAGAAAGGGGAATATGAGCAAGGGGCGTTCATCCTTACCAGACAAGCAGATGAATTACTTATACGTGCAGCAAGAAGCGATGATATGGACTACCTGCAGGAAGCCGAGTTGCTTCTGGCTATACGTAATAAATGGAGTGGTACTTTTGTATCATTTACAGCGTATAGTTCTAAAGTCTTTTTTAATAAGGCGATATCGCTAGAAGATGTTCGTTTTACTGAAAATGATACTTTGAGATAGGCAATTATGCTAGTTTATTTGTGTAATATAGTGAGTCTAATTTACTATTTTTTTGTAAAGGAGAGACTTCCTTGACTGATCGGTTGATACGTTTAATGCGGATTATTACTATTGTTCAGGCAAATCCAGGGATATTGGCAAGAGAGCTTGCCGAACGTTGTGAAACATCAGAACGTACCATATACCGAGATATGGAGGCGCTAAGCGCTATGCATATACCGATTACGAATATGGGGCATGGCAAGGGGTACATTTTTATTAGCAATTTTGCTTTGTATCCTTTGAATTGGACGGAAGAAGAGGCAGAGGCTTTTACTAAGCTGGGAGAGATTATGGAAACGGTAAAGCCTCTTTTACCGCCAGCTTTTGAAAGTGCTTATGAGAAAGTGATGGCCTCTAGTCAGAAAAAAAAGATGGACCAGACGAGCTTCGCGCAGGAAATGAAAAATATTGTCCGGCTCGGCTCGACACTTGATCGGGAAAACCAGCCCTATCTGCTCAGGCTGATTGTTTTAGCGAGTCTTACGCAGCAGACGATTGAAGCGGAATACAGCTCACCTCAAAATGAAGATGTATCACTCGTTCAGGTGGATCCTTATTGTTTGGTTCCGCAGGATCGGCGATTCTATATGCTTGGTTTTTGTCACAAGCAATCCGCGATGAGAACCTTTCGGATCAGTCGATTTCGGAACATGAGAATTTTGCCGTATACGTTTCAAAAAAATACAACTGAAATGGAAATGTTTTTTAAAGGGACCTGGTCGGTGACCAAAGGAAATCAGAATATCCGGTTTGTGGTACGTTTTTCTGCCGAGTCTGTATATCGGGTCAAAGAAGAGGAGCTGTTCATCAAGCCTTTTCTTAGGGATTTGCCGGATGGAAGTTTGTTGTTTGAGGTGACGGTCAATCATGACCGTGAATTTTTGGATTGGCTCACTTCCTATGGAGCTGAGGCCGAGATCCTGGAGCCTTTACGGTACCGCAAACGAATGCAAGAAATGCTGCGGACCTGGGGGACATTCTATTTCGATAAAAAGGCAGGGAATCAAGAATAACAGGGGGAGATCCCCCGGAACGGGCCGGGGAGCTATCCGCTTAACGGTCCTTAAACAGGTTGGCGAGATTGCCAAAAGGACTGTACTGCTCCTGTTCTTCTTCTGGTGAGGAGTAGACGAGCTTCGATCCACGGCTTTCCTCATCGTCAGCAGCATTATGAACTAATGTAATACGATCAAAATGGTATATGAAAACCTGAGCGGTGTTCACGGCATCATCCAGTGCCCGGTGTTGTTGACCGTCAAAGTCAATGTTGCACAATTCCAGCGCCTGAGACAGGCTCAACTGACGGTACTTTCCATTGGAACTAAACAGACGAGAAATCTGCTTCTGTATATCATTTGTATTATGAATCCATCCGAGATCTACATGATGGGTACGACAATGGGATACCAGCTTCTGACGGTCATCCGGGCCCCATGCGCATAAATAATAAGGGGAATCCGTACCGAGCCACGCTATGAATTCCTTCACAGCTTCAGGAAATAGTGGAGCGGCATCAATATCTCGTTGAGTAATACCTGTGAACTGAACGGTATCTGTAGAGAGTACAGGCCGATTCGAGGGTCTTACAAAACTATGAAACGTATCCGCAACGTATAGGCCATCGTCTCCCTGAACAACTTTGACGGCACCAATATCAATGATTTCGGAGGAATATCTGGCGTTACGACTAACAGTAAATTCAAGATCGTAAATAATGTATTGCATTTCAGGACTCCTTTCACACATATAACTGATCCCGATGGGTATCGGGACGAATGTTCTCTGCCCGAATGACTCTTCTCCATCATACCTCTCGGTTCACAACTTGTCAGCGGTTAAAAGGTTTGCTTTTTAAAAAAAATATGCGATGTCCAAATAAGCTTGGACTATCGCATATCTAAAAACGCACTGACATACAGCAGCATCCGAAACCACTAGGATTCCGGACGCTGCTTTTGCTAGCTATTGAATTAGGCCGGGAGGTCTAACTTTTGTCCCGGATAAATGCGGTGAGGATTCTTCAACTTATTCAACTGTTGAAGCTGTTGCCAGGTGGTACCATGTTTGCGGGAAATGTCATACAGCGTATCCCCGGATTTCACAACATATACATGGTTATTTGTAACTTGTGCAGAATTTGATGTCTGCTGTGGCTTGGCTGTTTGAGACTTTGCCGGCGCCGGTTTTGCGGGTGCTGGTTTCGCAGCCGGTGTAGGAACGGGTTGCGGTTTTTCCTGCACAGGTGCAGGTGTTGTGGTTGAGGCAGACGGCCCAGCTTGTGTGGCAGGGACAGAAGTTTTACCGTCAGCCTTGGCTTCTTGAATGCGACCGTCCGCTTGTACTTGCAGGCTAGCGGAGCCGACCTTTTGCATATAGCGGATTAACGCCTCATCAAGCGAGCCGAACATACCTGCTTGTGGATATTTAGCGAACATCGTATATTGGTCACCACCTACGGCAGTAAAATCATTGGTGGCCAGTGTGTATGTTGCCTCAGGATCAAGTGTTTTTCCGCCGATCAGGATGGAATGAACACGGCTGCCTTTGGCTGCTGATGTGTCTATTTTGAACGTGATACCTGATACCTGTGGGAAACCTCCGCTTGGCTCTGGATAGGAGGCTGTACCATTTTCCAGTGCGGCCTGAATGTCAGAGCCCTTCACTTTCAGGGTAACGATCTGGTTGCCGAAGGGCAGTACAGTGATGATGTCTCCCTTGGTTACCGTCCCCGTCTTGATGGAAGCCCGGATGCCGCCACCATTCGTTAAAGCCACGTCTGCTCCCGAAACGTCACGCATAGCATCGGTGAGCAAGTCACCGAGATTGGTTTCACTTGCACGTACCTTTTCGCGTGCTCCTTCCAAATCCACACTCGTTTGCGTTACAACCTCTTTAAGAATAGGTTCCTGGTCCTTTTGAATGGAGGTGATCAATGCAGCAATCTCAGTGTTGGGCTGAACATCGACTGCTTGAGTCGAATCAATCAGCTTGGCTTGCTTTTGCGTAACCTTACCGCCGTCGACCCATAAGTCCACAACACCCAAATACTTGGTGTATTCACCTGCGCTAGCGATCAATGTACCATTGTCACTAACCAAGCCTTTTTCCAGTACGGTATGGCTGTGTCCATCGATGAAAATATCAATGCCAGGCACTTCCTTAACAACCTTGAGGCTGGTGTCTTTACTAGACGCATCTTGCCCCAAGTGACCAAGAACAACAACGACATCTACTTTGCTGCGGATTTCATCAACAGCCGCTTTGGCCTCAGCCGCAGGATCGGTGAATTGAATACCCTCAACATTTTTGGGATTCGTCTTATAAGCCGTTTCTGGCGTAGTCAGACCGATAATACCGATTTTAACGCCGTCCACTTCTTTAATAACATAGGGTTCGAACAAACGTGTTCCGTCGGTTTGTTTAATATTGGCGCTAAGCACAGGGAACTGAATTTCCTTACTTAGCTCAACAAGATGCTTCCAACCATAATTAAACTCGTGGTTACCCGGAACCATAGCATCATAGCGCAGCTTGTTAATCACTTTCACAATACTTTCACCGTTAACCAAAGTAGCGAAGGTCGTTCCGTGAACGGTATCCCCGTCATCCAGCAGTAGTGTATTGGGATTGGAAGCCCGGTACTGATCAATGATACCCGCCAGCTTGGCGAATCCCATTTCCTTGTCGTTCGCGACCACGTGGGCATGGGTATCGTTCGTATGTAGGATGGTGATGTGTTTACCGCTGACTGGAGTCGTTGCCGTTCCCGCTGTTCCCACATTGGTTGCTGGGTCTGCTGCTGCTGTACCGAGACACCCAAGTAAAAGCGCGGCAGTCGTCAGGATTGACGAGAGTTTTTTCCATGAGTTCATGTTGTTCCTTCAACCTCCCATAAAATGAATGAATTAGAGAAACCGCTTACGACCACATTTTATCAGATGATTGTAAAAATAACTTCTATTTTATATCAAAGCATTAAATTTTTTTGATATATCGGTTGTTAAATCTATCGTCTAGTTACCTATATTATAGAGGAAGTAATCAACAGCAGCTCACAGAATGAGAACTAATGTTCTGATTTATGATTAAAAAAAAGGGCAGTCTCTTTGGGCAGCCCGATCCGGGGTAAATAGTGATCCAACGTTTCGTCAGCTAGTGGCGGTTTTCCTTCACTCAGCAAAAGCACGGCAAACCGATTGGCCTGCTGTTCAAATTTTCCTGGGGAAAAGTAGGAATGCTCCTCCATAAAAAAGCGGCTGATGCCTTTATGCAGTCGGTCATGTCCCAATTCATGCGCACAGACGAACCGTTTCCATTCGGGTGTGAGGCCATTGTGGATAACGATAAATCTTCTACGCAGCTTGTGGTAATACAGCCCTTTGGTTGTGGGGCCTAGATCGCAGTATCGGATATGGATACCTAGGGCTTTCGCAATATCGAAGGGGCAGTTGGTACGGTATTTTCGGACAAGTTTATGAATGAGTTCGTTCATACGCTCACCTGCTATCCCTGATCTTTGCCCGTTCGGGGCTCATTGGGCTTTTTATGTTTGTTCATCTGCTTGGCTTCCCAGAACAGACCTGTCAGCACGTCTTTGATCCGTTGACGATCTTTTTCATCCAGCGGAATGCCATCGAACATTAATTCGTCGTCTTCCTCCAGCATTTTTTTAAAATCCCGGCGGTCTTTAGAGGTTGCCCATTCCGGCACAGTAGAAGGATAAAGTTCATGTGGACTTTGCTCCATTGAATCATCGTCTCCCCAATATCCGGCGGCCTTCATCATTTCGGTATAGGATACGCTAAGCGCGTCCGCTATTTTGCGGAGAGTGGAGGGTTTGGGAATTCCGCGCAGTCCATTTTCAATGCGGGAAATTTGTGAATTGCTAATACCTGCAGCATCTGCCAACTGGTTGATGCTCCATTGTTTGTGCTCACGCTGCTGCTTTAAGTAAGTTCCGAATGCTGGCTGTTCCACAATGGGGACTCCTTTCTGCAAGAGAATCATAGATATTAGTTTTATTATACCATTAGGTAAATAGTAAAAGCACGTAATATGCCAAATGGCATAGGAAAATGAAGCGAATATCCTGTTTTTGGAGGTATACTGCTTTTTTTGACGATGGATACCTATCCTAAATAATGTTATGTTATACTCAAGATACGAACAAAAGGGGAACAAAATGTAAATACGAGCGTTTTTCTATTTCAGGATTTTGCAAAATTCGATTCCAGTCGCTTCGAAGTGCAAAATCCTCATTTAAAAATACATCATTGTCAAAAGGCATAAGATAAGGAGTGTTGCTTTACATGAGAAATAACTTACCCGAATTGGACCGTCGCAAAACGCAGAATGCATTGGAGGGTGTGTTTGAGAAATACCGAATTTATAAAACGATTACTTTTATGGATCGGGAGAGCTTTATTACTGCTGGCTATACGGATCGACCGAACGGCCCAACAAATGTGACAAGCGATCCAACGGCCCGGACAGCCGTATATAATGTAGATGCTCCTGCCGCCCGCTTGGCCTACTGCGAAATGGTGGATGCCGTAGTGAGTCGCTTGAATGAACGCGAACAGCTGCTCATCCGTGAACGTTATTTAAAGGATGACGATGTGTTTGATTACAAGGTTTACAATTATGTGTTAGACCCGCCAGTCAGCAAGGATACGTATACGAAGCTTCGCACGCGTGCTTTTTACAAAATGGCGCTTGCGCTGGCGGACCAAGGCGTTTTGAATCTGGCAGGCTTGCAGAAGGGCGCGGATCGAAAATTAGGGTAATGTAATAATTATCCACTTGTTCTCATTTCTATTTTAAAATCGTTTCCTAAAAGGCTTTGATTTCCTGTAATAACAGGGATCAAGGCCTTTTTTTATGACAGGAACACGCGTTCTCTAAAAACCTCCCAACATCATCCCTAGTCTCTGCTTTTATCGTCCATTTCCCCGGCAACGCATTCGTTATTAGGGTGTAAGATTATATCATCGGGAATCAAGACAAGAGGACATACCGAAGACACACACAGTCAAACGTTAGCCGGCCATTAGGGCCGGTTTTTTCATGCGGTGATCGTCTCTGTCGGTTCCTGGGAATTCGTTGAATAGAAAGGAGGAGTCGTGTTGCCTAAGCAAGGGATGCTGCAATGCATGAGTACGAGGTTACGCCGGCTGAGAACACGGAAGTGGAAAAAAGCCTGTCTGAACAGCCACAACATGCGAACGCAGGGTACGCAAAGGTGGCATGCCGCAGGATGAGACAAGCCTTTAAGCAAAAGCTCATTGAAATTATTCCAGCGCTGCAAGGGCGTGTATACGATGTTCAGCCACCGTCGCAGACGGCAGAGGAGCCGTATGCTGTTATGGCGCTGGGCGAGGAAATCTGGAAGTCTTCCTGGGCCGGCTATCGGCAGGTTGTTCGCATCAAGCTGTACGCAGGACAAGCCGGGCTGGCGCAGGCTGATGTATGGGCGAACGCCCTGATTGCCGGGCTGCACCGGGAACCAGTGACAGGTGCAGGTGAGGACACGTCGGCTTTTACCGCGCACTATTTGGGCGTGCGGGATGCAGAAAAGCTGGACACTGTTACGGGGAAGGCCTATAGAACGCTGCGTTTTGGCGTGTATGTGCCTGAAACGGAAAGTGGTTCGGCCACTACAGCAAGCGGTGCTGCACAGCCGGAAGAGTGGCTGGCCGCGCTGGTCCGCTGGACGCAGAAGCAACTGGGCGAAACGTGGTCGGTATACGCCGACGCTTGGCCCGCACAGCCGGGACGGCACGCCGTACTATGGCGGATGAGCGGCTGCGAAACTAGGATGGCGGGAGCCTCCATGTATGAGCTGCGCAAACGGTTCATCGGGCATATTACCGCCCCGGACACCACCGAGGAAAACCGTGCAGCTTCCGCACTGATCGAGGGCTTTGCCGCTCAAATCCAGCTTCCTCTGGATCAGGACAAGGGCCGTTATATGTCTACAGCTGAAGCTTCAGCCGATTTGCAGGCGGGTGCCATTTTAGATGGTCAGCTTCGGCTGATGCTGGTACAGCGGCGTATGCGCCCAGCTGAGGAAGCGGCGTTGATTCGCAGAGTGGAAATTCATCCTATTTTGAAATGAGGTGGTCCGAGTGACCTTGGAAAACCATGAGAAGGCCCCGGTACATTCCGGGCAGGAAGCAAGTGGCCCCCGCTATACGCTGGAGGAGCTAAAGGAGCACGCAGAACAATTGTTTTCCGTGAAAGAAGAAGTGCTGGCAGGCGCCTTTTTTGGCACACAGGACAAGCTGTTTACAGTAGCAGAAGCACAAACTAAAATCGAACAATTTATGAAAGCGAAGGTGGACTAATTATGGCAGGCGGAACATGGGAAAACACGAATAAACCGGTATTGCCGGGTTTGTATATGAATTTTCAGGCAGCAGCAGCTTCAGCAATTCAAGGTGGGTCGCGTGGTACGGTCGTTGTACCCGTTAAGGCGAATTGGGGCCCTGTACGTGAGTTTGTAGAGATCGGCAGTGAAACGGCAATCAGCCAAATCTTTTCGGGTGACAGTCTGGACGGGGCGACCGCATATTCGACGCTGTATCTGGCTTTGCTGGGTGGTCCGAAAAAGCTGTTAGCCTACCGTTTGGCAGATGATACAGCTGCTGAAGCATCTGTGACGCTGAAAAGCGGCGGTGAGACCCCAGCGGATGTGCTGCGCCTGAAGGCTTTGTACACAGGTAGCCGCGGTAATGGTTTTGCTGTAACTGTACAGCCAACTTTGGGTGATGAGCAAGCTCGTGAGGTGCGTCTCTATGAAGGAACCAAGCTACTCGGCACGTACAAAGGCAGTGACGGTACGGCTGCCTCCATTGCCAAGGCCATGAACGAGAACAGCGAAAACGTATGGGTGAAGGCTGAGGTTGTCGGCGACGGCGGCATTCCGGTGGATGTCAGCGGCGTACACCTCACTGGCGGCAACAGCGGCAATAGCAAGCTGGTTAATGCCGATTACATCGCGATGCAGGAGGCGCTTGAAGGACAGGAATTTAATGTCTTGGCCCTGGATTATGCAGCTGATCTGGCATTGCTGCAAAGCTTCGCGGCCTGGATCAAGCGTGTTCGCAACGAAGGTAAAGGCGTAATCGCTGTATTCGGCGGTTCTGCGGCAGATGATGTGTCCAAAACAGCCGTCAGCGTGGCCTCTGCACGTTCCCTGGCACTGAACCATGAAGGCATCGTGAACGTCGGTACAGGCGTACGTCTGGCAGGTACGGACTACAGTTCCGCCCAAACGGCTGCTTATGTAGCTGGACTGATTGCAGGCCAACGTCTGAATCAATCGGCAACATATGCGGTTACGCCTTTTGAGGATGTAACCCGCCGCTGGACACGTTCCGAGCAGGAGCAGGCTGTCCGTAATGGTGTCTTCCTGCTGTTCTTCGACGGACGTCAGGTCAAAGCGCTGCGTGGGATTAACAGCTTGGTAAACCCGTCTGCCGGACAAAATAACGCATGGAAGAAAATCCGTTCCATCCGCGTTATGGACGCTATTAACGCTGACTTGCAGCGTGCAGCCGAAGAGACATACATTGGCAAAATCAACAACACGGTGGAAGGTCGTCTGGCGCTTATCGGTGCAATCAAAGAATACCTGGCACAGCTGTCGCTGAGCAACGTGATCGAAGCAGATGGCTACGATGTCATTCTCGACCCGGCTTACTACGGCGATGCGCCAGTCATCAAACCGGAGCCGGATCAAGTGTTCCTGCAATGGAACGTGAAGCTCACCGACGTGATGGAGCAGCTGTTCGGCACATTTTACGTGCAATAAATAAGCATTTTACGTGTATAAGCAATTCAAGGCGATCAGCAGAAATAAAGTAGCTTGTTAACAACGAGGATTCTATGAAATCACGAACTACATTATGGATTATTTTGAGGAGGAAAAAGAAATGTTGGATGCTTCAAGAGTCATTTTAGGTACGTATGGTCAGGCGCATGTGGACGGGGTGTGGCAGACGAATATCAATAAGCTGGAAGCCAGCGTGGAGATGGAAAAACGCGAGCTGAATCTCGTGGGCAACGAGTGGAAGGTGCACAAGCGCGGTATCAAAAAGGGAACGGGAACGATGAGTGGCTACAAGGTCACATCCGATATGATTCGTCGCGGTTTTAACCGTTTTGAGATTATTACAAAATTGGATGATCCAGAAGCCTTCGGACATGAAAGTATTCGTCTTATTCGTTGCACTCCTGACAAAATCCAACTGGCCAACTGGACAGCAGGTGAAGAAGTACAGGAAGAAACGACCTTCACCTTTGAAGGCTATGAGCTGCTAGATCCGATTGTAGCAAACTAAATTGGAAAACGGGGGATGGGATGCTGTGAGGCGTTCCGTTCCCCAAATACAAATAAACAATAAGGGAGAATGACTTATGAGCTTGAATGAGAATATGACAGAAGAACAAATTTTGGACAGTCTGTTTGAGGCCGCTGAAAAACTACCGGAGGAAACGGTTCGTATCAAGCGCCTTGATATGAAAATTGTGCTGCACGGCCTGACCTCCAGCAAGGTGGACAGCATTCGTGAGCGCTGCACGATTCGCCGAACCGTGAAGGGTGCAGTGGATGAGAAGGTAGATACTGAAACGTTCAACGCCTTGTTGATTTCGGAAGCTACCGGCAAGCTGGAAGTGAAAGGCTTGTCCCTTAACGGTTGGGGCGATCCCCGGATTACAAGCCGCTTGAAGCTGTCCGGTGGTGAACAGTCTGTCCGCCGTATGCTGCTGGCGGGTGAACTGGATGCAGTAGGGGATAAGGTGCTGGAACTGTCCGGTTTTGGCGTTGAGATTGCTGATCTAAAAAACTAATCAGCTCCGGGGGAATGACGACGATGCTGTACCACTTGTGGGTCCGGCACCACCTCCGCCCCGGAGACTTTTGGCGGCTTCCCCGCGGTGAGCGCATGCTGCTGCTGGCGTTTGCCGAACAGGAAATGGATAGCATAGCAGCTTCAAAAGCATAAACAAGGAGGTGAACATGATAGATGGCAGAAGCATTAAATTACCGCATGAACCTTGTGATTGATCCTAAAAACGTCATTAAGGCGAACAGAGAATTGCGCGCAATGGAACGCTATTTTGAGCGGATTCAAGGACGTGTGTTGAAAATCGGCCGCACTCGCATGGCCCCGGAAATTGTGCTGAACGATATGGCCTCCAAAGGATTGGATAATCTGTTGAACAAGATTAACCGGGTCAAATCTCAGATTATTAACGCCTCGGGGAATGTAAATGTGAAAGTAAGCTCTCAAGACGGATCAGGCTCGCAGAAGGTTGATAATAATCCAAGTATCGTTTTGCTAAGCACTGCGGTGCAATTAAATACTGTTGCAGTGAATGCGAATACGACAGCTATTGCTGGTTTAATTGCTAAAGTGGGTTCTACGACGCCAGCTGCAGAGAAAAAAGAGGAGCCTAAGGGGGCATGGGCTAGCATAAAAGAGCTTGCTGGTAATGGTAAAAAGCTTGGTGATGGGATTAAAAATCTATCTGAAGCTCCTGAAGCTTTCAAAAAATTCAAGGTTGATTTCGCTAATCTTAAGGGACCCGTCGAAGGAGCTACTCGTACAGAAAAGATTAAGGATATTTGGAACAAATCTTTAGCTGCCGGGAAATCTGGGGGGGATTTTTTATCTAAATTTAGTGGTGGGGTTTCAGATGTTATGGAAGGTTCGGAGGGACTATATGGACAGGCTAAAAGCTGGGGGATGATAAATCCAAGCGAAGCCGCTGGTGTAGTACCTAGCACTGCAAGTTCAAGTGCTGCCGCAGATGCAGCCTCAAGTATTATCAGACCCAGTAGCGTTGCTGGTGCAGCTGAGGAAGCAGGATCAGGCTTGTTCAAAAACCTTTTAAAAGGTGGCGCGAAAAAGCTATTGGGTCCCTTAGGTTATGGAATGGATGTTATGAATATAGCTAAGGCTAAAACTGGTAAAGAACGTGCAGAAGCAATTGGTTCTACCGTAGGCGGGACGGCTGGTTCTGCGCTAGGTGGAGCTATAGGCTCATTTTTGCTTCCGGGTATTGGTACTGTGGTTGGCTCTACGCTCGGAGGTATGGCGGGAGACTTTGTTGGTGGGAAAATTGGTGGATTAGTCTCAGATTATGGTCCAGCCTTGATGGACAAAGCGAAGTCCGCTGGTAAATTCCTTGGAGAAAAAGCTTCCCATGTTACAGGCTGGCTTTCGGATAAGGCTGGAGACTTCGGTAAAGGCTTTTCTGATTTCTTTTCTTTTGGTAAAAAAGATGAACCTAAGAAAGAGCCAGCTAAGCCGCCTGAAGTACCTAAACCAGCAACCTCTAAACCAGCAATCCCACCTCATTCGAATTTAGGTAAGTCATTTGAGCCCTTAACGCCTATGGCTATAAATTATAGTGCTCGTGCAGTTGCAAACGTACCTCCGCAACCAGGTGCAAAAGGCGTCCCTAATCCTTATGGACCGATGGCTATAGCTAACCAGGGAGTCAATCCAAACCCACTACTGAATACTGCAGCTCATGCGAACAATGGAGCCAAAGCTAAAGGCAAAGGTAATGGTAATCCGACACCTCAAGTAGTACAGATCAGTCCTGAACAAATGGGAACACTGTCTGGCTTTTTGAAGGATTTTAAAACGGAAACCACCAACCAATTCAATCTTCCTGCGGGGGCTGTACAGGTCACTGTACATGAGAACAAGCTAGATGTGGATGGGCTTATTACGCAAATTGGCTACCGTCTCAAAGCTGAAATTCTGCGTGCAACGCAGAATACCAAGCCAGCAGGCGCTGGAGCTATGTAATGGAGTAGATGGTAGCAATGGGGAAGGAGGAAAGAGATGGAATTTAGTTTGACGGATGGTAAGGGGAAAAAGTTTCAGTTTCCAGTAAACCCTGAGGAAGTGACGATCTCACGGCAAAAAGGATTTGATACAACGACGATTTTATCCTATGGGGAGTTTGACTTCCCACAAGGGGAGAAGGTGAGGGAAATCTCCTTCTCTTCTTTTTTTCCGAAAGAATACAATCCAGCGTATTGCACATACAAAGATATCCCTGATCCGCAGGAGGCCATGAACACGTTGAATGGCTTTTTGTTATCCAAGAACCCGCTACGTTTTATTATTACGGAGACAGCCGTGAATGTGCCAGTAATTGTGGCATCTCATAATTCGATCTTTCGCGGCGGCGAGTATGGGGATGTGAATTTTGATCTGTCACTGCGGACCTGGAGTGATATGAAAGTTGCCAAAAAAGCTGGCGTCACGGGTAGTAAGGCGGCTGCGGTCAACAAAAAGCCCCGCACAGATATGAAAGAAAAGAAAAAAACATATACGGTTAAGTCCGGGGATTCCTTGTCCAAAATTGCCAAGCTGGAGTTGGGGGATAGCTCCCAATGGAGTCGTATTTATCAGCTTAATAAAAAGGTCATTGGACAAAATCCGAATGCAATTAAACCGGGGCAAAAGCTGGTGCTGTCATGAGCTATAAAGTCATTTTACAGGATAAATATGATTTGTCGCCGCTTGTGGAGAACATTAATTTGAGGGATTCGCTGGAGCAAATCGCCTATCAGGGCACGGTCAATCTGGTCGTTACGCCGGATATGCCCGCCATTTCCCCTGGGATGTCTATTCGGGTTAGCGGAATTCCTTATGGTAAAAAAGATTATGTTCCCTTGTTGTCCCCCGCAGTGGTCTGGGAAGTAGAAACCTCTAACAACGGGCTCAAACGTATGACGCTGACGTTATATGACCGTACGGTGTATTTGGACAAGTCCGAAGATGAATATTTACTTCCTGCCAAGCAGACGGCTACTCAGCGTTTTCAGAAGTATGCTAGGGACTGGAAGCTGAAAATCGCTTCATTGCCAGATACGAAAAAAACGCTAGGACGCGCCGTATACCGCACACAGTCCATCTATTCTATGATGCTGGGAGATCTGCGCGAAACGGCAAAGGCGGGGGGAAAGCTGTATCATCCACGGATGATTTCTTCCGGCTTGGAGCTGTACGAGCTGGGAACGAACAAAGATGTGTATGTTCTGGAGAGAGTCACGGATACAACTCAATCCCGTACGCTGGAAGGTGCGGCCACAAGAGTGAAGGTACTGGCTACGGCTGCCAGTGAATCAGGCAATGAGGTACCGTCCAAGGTGATGGCGCTTGAGGAGAAGGACATTGCCAAATATGGGACACTTCAGGTGATCGTACAGGATGACGAAGTCAAGTCTGGTGCAGCAGGACGTGAGTTGGCCAAAAGTAAGCTGAGAGGCATACAGCAAACGATATCAGTAAATGCACCGGACATGAACACGATCCGAGCAGGAGACGCGGTAATGTTAGGCTCCATAAAGTTATTGGTCATTTCGGTGAGCAGGGAATTAGGTAACCCCGGCAGTATGTCGCTGGAGCTCGGAACGTATGACGATGTAAAAAGGAGGTTTTACCTTGAATAAGGACCCCTATGGGCATTTGGCTACTGCGCTGCAATCTTCATTTCATAAGCATACCAAGCAAGCACTGAGTGGGGTAGGCGCGGTACTAGGAACGATCACCTCCACGGGACTCAAGCTGGACGATTTTAAACATGAGCTTCAGGATTATCTGGTCGCAGAGTTGCCGGGACTGCTATCTGTACCACGTCATATGTATAAAGGCACCTCAACCGCAGTGGAATCGGAAAATTGGGAAGGCAAAGAGCTGAAAACATCCTTTTATATCGGGGAAGACGAGCTGGAGGATGTGAATCTCAGCTTGAACGAAGGACTCAAGCCCGGAGATCGTGTACTTGCGGTTCGGGTGAATAGCGGCAATGATGTGGTGGTCGTGTGCAAGGTGGTGAGTGGACGTGGCTAATTTATTTCCCGAAACAGATGATATGATCTGGACAGACACGGATATAACCGACCCGGATGTGCTGGAGGATAACCGCGCAGTATTTGGGCGAAGCTGGCGGTTTGATTTTGAAGCTGGTGAGTTTGTTATGAGCCCTAGCCGTAAAATCGTGACTACAGGCGAGAAAGAAGCCTGGGTACAGTGGTGTGAAAAAGCGATTCGCACTCCTCGCTACCGGCATGTGATCTATTCACCTGACTATGGGAGCGAGCTGGAGGAGCTGATTGGTAGCAGCTATGGGCACGGTGTGCAGGAAAGTGAAATTAAACGCATGGTCACGGAGGCGTTACTAGCAGATGCACGTACGGCTAGTGTGGATCAATTCACGTTTCGCTGGGAAGGTGAGGCGTGCCATTTTAGCTGCCAGATTACGAACGTGCGAGATGAAACGGAAATTGTGGAAAGTGTGGTGATCTAATGGCAGACTTGCCGGAATATTTGGTAGACCAGACGGAAGAGGGAATTTTAAATCGGATGCTGGAAAAAGTGCCTTCGGACATGGATAAGTCCGAGGGCTCTTTTATTTGGGATGCACAGGCGCCAGTGGCTTTTATGCTATCCGAAGCCGCAATCTGGGCGCAGGAGCTACTGCGACGTGGCTTTGCCAGCACCGCAGCCAGCGACAACCCGGATTTTCGCTCGCCAGAGTTGGATTTGCGGACAGCAGAGCATGGGGTGACACGGCGAGAAGCGGTTGCTGCCTCAGGTACGGTCACGTTCACGGGCACAGCGGGAACGACCGTCCCGGCGGGAACCTTGGTGGCGACCCCGGCAGATGATGTATCCGGGGAAGCTTCCATTGAATATGCAACCACGGCATCGGTCACGCTGGATGAACAAGGTGCCGGGGAGGCGGCTATTCGGGCGGTCAATCCCGGGCGTAGCGGCAATGTGCCTGCGGGTGTCATCCAAGTGATGGCAACTCCGGTTAGCGGGGTTGCCTCTGTGATCAATACGGAGGAAACAAAAAGCGGTACAGACGTTGAGAGCGACCAGCTGTTGCTGGAGCGTTTTTATGCCAAGGTGCGGAACCAAGGCACAAGCGGCAACAAGGCGCAGTATACTCAGTGGGCGAATGAGATCGCTGGAGTGGGTGGCGTAGAAGTTGTTCCGCTCTGGAAAGGGCCAGGAACAGTGGGGTTATATGTACTGGATACGGACAAACGAGCAGCCAGCCCGGATATCGTTGCCGCAGTGCAGAAGTATATTGATCCGACGCAGGATGGGCAAGGAGAAGGGCTGGCACCAGCGGGTCCTGTGGTGACGATCATGCCAGCGGCAGAAGTGGAGATTAACATCTCAGTCAAGGTACAGCGTACCAAAGAGAAGCCGTCCACATTGGATGAAATCAAAAAGCTGATTGAGAGCGGTGTGCGGACGTATTTGAAGCAGCTTGCTTTTGACAAGGAAGACCCGTTGGTACGGTATACCCGGATTTCTGCTGTTTTGCTCGACATTCCAATTATTATTGATTTCTCTGAACTGAAAATCAATGGACAGAGCAATCAGAATATTGAGATTGGATCAGGTCAGGTGGCAGTGCTGGGGACGGTGAGCGTCAGTGAGTAACAATGGAACGAACAGTTTTGAAGATTTATTGAATAACCCAGACCAGGGAAAACGTGCAAACCGTAGTGACACTTTTGTTAATCGAGTAACTATAGCGGGAGATACATTGAGCCAAATGAGCAGCGAGCGGGGACGCGAGCTGCTTTCCTATTTGCCTGCCTATTATGAAACCTCACGTGTGATGCGTGCCGATATGGATGCTAAAGGAAGCGAACTGGACGCCTTGTATCTTGCAATGGATGCAACGGTGGGTCAGTTTTTTGTACGTACCGCCACATGGGGGTTGGAACGCTGGGAAATGGAGCTGGGGATCGAAACCGACCTGGCGAAGCCATTGGACCAACGGCGTGCGGTGGTGGAATCGAAGCTGCGAGGGGCAGGAACCTTTTCCGGCCGGCTTGTCAAAAATGTAGCTGAAGCGTATGACGGAGGCACTGTAGATGTCACTTTTCGACCCGCCGAATGGGGATTTACGGTCAAATTTATCGATACCATTGGGATTCCGCCCAACGTGGAAGACCTTAAAGCAGCCATCGAGGAGATCAAGCCCGCTCACATGGCGGTGGAGTACAAATTACGCTACCTGACCATTGCTGAAGTTGAGTCTATGACCCTCTATGAAATTGAACATACAACCCAGGATAGATATTTAGGAGGTGGCGCATAGCATGGCAAGCGAAAAGACACCAAATCTTGGCTTAAATCAAATTGACCGCACATCGCCCAAAACCACGTATTTTGACCTGGAGAAGTATTTGGATCAAAACTGGCGAGCTGTAGACGATTTCGCAGGTGATGTGAATGATGGTGTAAATGAGATCAAGAAGCGTCTGGATACAACAGAGCGTAAGGCGGTAACTCTCGAACCTGGGGTGCAAATTGTTCATGCGGAAAAGGCTGCCCCATTTTCGCTGACGGGGCTGAGTGGGCGTACGTTGGTGAATTTGTTGGGAAGATGGGGGAATTTGAGTAGCTTAAGGGGGGTAACACCGTATCAAGCTGATATAGCGCTAGATACTTTGAATAAAGGGACAATGCCTAATTCGTTAAAAGTAACGATCAAGCCTGGATATACCGTTGGAGTGGGGTTTTATAGTAATTTTAAATTTTTAGCTGGGAAATACTATGTTGCAATTGTAAGAGCTAAAGTAGGTAACGCTATAGATGCAGGAATCTCGGCTCCGAATGCTCTGGTAGAATCGAAAGTTGTAGTTACGGATAAGACTAACTTTGCTACGGCTTGGTTTAGGCTGGCACCTACCAGCGATATTATTACTAACATAGATTTGGTAACACAGGGTACTGTAGGACAGTATTCTTATTTTGAGGCTGCGCGTATCTATGAGATTTCTGCAGCAGAATATGCAGCATTAGCAACGATGACCGACGATCAAATTGACAACAAATATCCTTATGTAGATAGTGTAATGCCTGTACGTAATCCATACGCGGTCCGGTATGGGGAGAATTTGGCCCCACACTCTTTTTATTCTTGGGACACTGCGGTCGGAACACCTCTTATTAAAGATGATCGAAGTGTTGTTGTTTCTTCTTCAAATATAATGATATCTTCCATCTACCCATTAGTTCCGGGTCAGGCTTACACGGTTTCCGCTCAGTCGAGTGGACCAACGGGTAGAATACATGTAAATATGCAAAACGAGACTGCGGTTATCGGTAGTGTAACAGGTAGCGGAATTATATCTTATACATTCACAGTTCCGGCAGGTACTAAAGGTGTAGTGATCCGCTTGTTGGGCACATCCACTGCCGAAGTAACGATTTCAGACTTTATGTTCAACATCGGCAGTATTGCCAAACCATTCAAGCAGCATGAAGACTCCATGCTGGCACTGCAAACAGACCTATACGCCGATCCAGTTACAGGGGCTAATGCTGATACAGTGTTTGAACGTGATGGGCAATATTATAAAAGCAAACGTTGGCACAGTATGACGCTTGACGGCTCGCTACCCTGGGGTTACTTCGATTCAGCCGCAGGCTACAAAGTTGTACGGATACCTGCCACTAATGGAATGGTTGACAGTGAGAGGATAACAAAGTTTGACGGTAAGTTGGTTCAGCATGTTTTCCCGTTAAGCGGGCCGGATCAATCCCACCTTAGCCCAGAATCTGGTGTTGTGGGTCTGTCCATTTCTAGCGCAGACAGTGGATGGGGAGATAACTACACACCTACAACAGACGAAATAAAGGCGTATTTTATGGGCTGGAAGATGTATTTGGCTGGTCAAGGAGACGTTAGTAAGCCGTTTAACAATGAGGCGGTAGGGAAGGCGTGGTGTCCGCTTGATTCTATCTACGATTCGAACGGGGCCGCAGCAACGCTGTACGTAACTACTTTGCCGACAACAGCGATAACATCCTTGTCGTACGTAAGATATGGAAATTGGTCGGCATACCAACTCGTATACAAACTCGCAACGCCTACAGCAGAGCCTATCATATCCGAAGGACAACTAACGTTCGTTGAGGGAGATAATCAGGTTGAAGTAGGTACGGGAATTGTGTTGCGCGAAAAGGCCAAGCCTTACCAAGAATATGAAGTGACAGGGCAGGTAAGGTGGAACATCAATAACGGTAGTCCTGGTGAGTTTCAGACGTCACTTTTGTCTTACAGGGTTGACAGGTTTATAGGCATTTACCGAAACTCGCAGCGTGAAAACTGGAAATTGTGCCCTAATACAGTAACAAACGCGGGCGCCTTGGCTCAGATGATGGGTCACAACTATGACGCTACCGCCGCCTACACCGTGTCGTACCTTGCCTTCATGCCATTCCCTAAAGCTGCATTCACAGGCTCATACGCAGCCAATGAGAAAACGCTTTTGGCTGACTTGGTGGAGAGTGTGCAACAAGCCAACACACGCGTGTCCGTGGTGGAGAGCAAGAAAGCAGACAAAGAAAACCCTGCCTGGATTAAACCGACGTTGCTTAATGGATGGGTTGAAGGTCGCCCCGTAGGAATAATGAAGGACGGTAACGGGTTCGTCCATATCAAAGGGTTGCTCGTAGATGGTTTGACAACTGGAGGGTTAACATTGTTTACTTTGCCACGAGGTTACAGACCTAATAGCATACAGGGGCCAGTATCTTACGGTTACGGGGCCAATGGGCCCGTTTTAGTACAGTTTGATATTTTTCCGGACGGAAGAGTTTCTTTTGGTGGGGGAGGGGCTTCTAACAGCAACTCGTTGAGCCTCCTTTTCCCGCCATTCCTAGCCGAACAATAAGGAGGTCACAGCATGAAAGCAGTACCTAAAGTAAATACAGATGGCCTCTATCTGGAGGACAAGCTAGTGGACGATGCCTTTTCGGGTATCGTCCCTTTTTATGCTCCATCTCCACTCATACTATCTGACACAGACCAGCAACAAGACATCTATGTGCGTACTACCGATAAATCGAGTGCCATTGATGAAGAGAATACAGAAACCAGTCCTGCTGGCTATACGGTTGGTATTCCAGTTCCACCGGGCTTATATCATCCTCTGTTTGATATTCAAGGCTGGTTGACCTATGAAGCAGAATATAACGAAACTCTGATTGAGGCACAAAAGAAGTACGAGAAAATTAGTAAGGAATCGCAAGCTTCATTTCAGAAGTTGCATGCTGAATGGCAAAACAAGCTGGAAAACGAACGTGGAGACGAACCTATATATTCTGCTCCGGCTTTTTCGACTCCAGAACGAAGAGACCCGACGACATTTTGGAGTGAAGGATTGAGTGAGGAAGCGATTAAGGAACTGACACAAAAAGCAGAGCAACAGCCAAGTGAGACAGATCAATTGAAGCAGCGTATTGCAGATCTCGAAGTAACGCTGACCCAGCTCATGCTTGGTAACACAGGAAAATAACCATGTACTGACTCCTGTTTAGACGCAAAATTCTTATTTAAAAAGAGGTGAAGTCATAACTATGACTGCTTTAACAGAGACTCAATTACGTATTTGTGCTTATGCTTGTGTTACCCGCTATGATAGGGGAGAAGGTAATATAGCAGCTATCATTGGAAGCTACGCTTTAGATGAAAAACAACGTAAACAAGTGAAGGGAATGATTTTATCTCAGCGTTCTGATCTGGTTTTGGATAACGTAGAGGAAACGTCATCTATGGAGGTTTCCAGTGCACAGCGAGAACCGGTTAAATGGTATAGCTCTATTTTTCGTAAAAAAACGGTATAGAGCAGAGAGCAAAAATGCCTGTACTCAAAGGAGGAGCGAGCATGTATGAAAGAATGGATCTGATTATAATGGGTTTCTCCAAGCTGAAAATGAACAGACAAAGCAATCTTTTTATAACGATTCAATTCGGTCAGGGGGTAGAGCTGGGGATGGTGAGTATGGATGGATATTGACGAAAAAAAAGAATCTGTTATCCAAGATGTAACGGATGATTTTAGTAAACGAATGTTCAGTTCGCGGGGACCGGAGCTATTTTCCTATCTTCCTGCCTATTACGAAGCATCCCGTGTTATGCACGTCGATATGGATGCAAAGGGTAGCGAACTAGATGCTCTATACCTTGCGCTAGATGACACGTTAGCCCAGTTTTTTGTTCGCTCCGCCACTTGGGGGCTTGAACGCTGGGAAATGGAGTTGAGTATCCCGATCCATTTGGAAAAGCCGCTGGAACAGAGGCGATCCGTTGTGGAGTCAAAACTTCGTGGGAGTGGCAAATTTTCAGGGGATTTAATACGGAAAATCATGAGCTCATTTGGTGTCGATGGGGAAGTAGATTTTTATCCGGCTGAGTACAAGTTTGGTATAAGCTTTGAAAATAGAATCCCTGAAAATATGATTGATTTCAAAAAGATCATCGAGGATATTAAGCCTGCTCATCTTGCTTTTTATATGAATAACAAAACTAGGCTTGCATTTCTTCATGAGAATGAAATGGTTTCTCGTATTCGATTACGTTCAAGAGTTCGCTTTTTTGGTGGGAAGCCATGGTATTTAGATGGTGTCGAGTTACTGAACGGAATAGCTTCTTTGTCCGGGTGGACAGAGGAACCTATGCGCTATTTAAACCATACAAAACTAGTCATCAAGCATCGAATGGATCATTATCAGGAAGGCAAAATGATAATTCGAGACCATTATTGGAAGTTAGATGGAAGTATGAAGCTGGACGGTAGTCAGATGTTAAGCTCAACCGAGAAAGTCATTTCAATCTAAACCAATATAACTTTTATTTTTAAAATAGAAAGGATGGTAAGTATGGCAGAACAAGTTTTGACAGTCACGACTGCATATGCAAGGGAACAAGTGGCTCGTGCCCGCGCTGAGGGAGGAACGCTGACAAAAGTAGTAAAAATGGCGTTTGGTAGTGGGGGTGTGGATCAAGCAGGGAAGCCACTGCCTTTGGAGGGAACAGAGCAGGCTTTGAAAAAGGAACTGGTTCAGAAGGATATTACCAATTCAGAATTCATTGCTCCTGCAACCATCCGTTATACCTGTTCACTGGCAGAAAATGAATTGGCGGGTGAAACTATTAATGAGCTTGCGCTGGTAGATTCGGCTGGTAAACTAACGGCTGTTCGTACGATGAGTAATAAGGTCAAGGACAGTGATATGGAGTTTATTTTTGAAATTGATGACATTTATTAAGGAGGATGAAGAAGTATGAGTATACAACAACCACGCAGATTTGTTACTACTGACCAGGGACATGCGGACGTCCTGAATGGACCGATTGATACCCTTTATGCTAACGATCTGGAATTGGCCGCACAGGTTGAAAATATCAAAAAGGACCCGGCTGGAAACGGGGTTGCTTCTAAGGAAGCGTTAGACAATCATGCCAGCAATACAGATTTCCACGTTACGGCAGCTAAGCAAGCGGCATGGAGTGCAGCGGAAGCCAATGCCAAACAATATACTAGGGATTATGCAGCACCCAAGGCGCATACGCATCCTGCATCGGATTTACCATCTGCTTCTACGCAGGCTAGGGGGATTGTGCAGCTTAATACATCTACAGGAAGCACAGCCACAGATCAGGCAGCTACTCCGAGCGCGGTAAAGGCAGCTAATGATCGAGCGAATGAAGCTTACAGCCGGGCAGACCAGGCTTTTACGCAAGCCAGTGATCTTAAATCAAAGGTCGCTAACGCTATCACTGGCAAAGGCGGCAGTGCCAACTCTGGTATGACCGGAGATCAGTTAGCGGCATCTATTTTGAATATGCCTACTAAGAGATTCGCTTCAGGGACTATCAGTGCAAGTAGCTCTAAGATAATTCCAGATGCTGGTTCAGTTGTGGAATTACCTGCAACTGCAACCGTAAGGTATGATATTCCATCTGGGTTCAACATAACCAGACTATTTTTAGATATTAGCGGAATAGTAGGTGGTTACTTATATGGCTGGTTTTCCTATGCAATGCCAAGTGGAACTCTCACGGTATCCCTTGGGTCATCTCGTAGCGTTACAAATGAATATGGGACTTATACTGCTAGCCTCTCAGGAAATAATACACTTACCATTGTGATGACAATGAAGTCTACTGTAGCTGGTACTGGATCGACGCAAAGATATTACGAGCACAATAGTATTCAATGGTGGGCTTATGAATAATTAGTGAATAAGTAATGACCCTACTGAGGATGCGCTGTAGGAGAGAACTGCAATGTGAAAAATAGTGGAGATCTTCTTCAAAAATATTGAGAGAAGATAACATTACAGAAAATAAAGTATAGATAAGGGGAGAAAAAAACCACACGCCCATTCAAAGCGTGTGGTTTTTGAATGCCCTTGGATCAGTCCAAGGGTATTCATTTTACACCTAGGTTCAAAAAGGGGGAACAAACATGCATGAAAAGATCGATCAGATTTGGCTGGGGTTATCCACGGGGACCTTGATCGGTTATTTTTTTGGGGGGTGGACCACAATGTTGACGTTGCTGTGGTGGATGGTCGTGATCGACTTTTTCACCGGATGGGCAGCGGCCTGGATTAATGGGGAGCTCAAAAGCCGCCAGGGGTATTACGGCATTTTTCGTAAGGTTACCGTGTTTTTGCTCATTACGGTAGCTCATCTAATCGACGGTATTCTCGGGGATGCACATTACTTCCGGGATGCCGTCGTTTTCTTTTATTTAGCGAACGAGCTGTTGTCCATTATTGAAAATGTGGGCAGAATGGGAGTGCCGATGCCGGATATTTTGCGGAATGCGGTAGCTATTTTTGAGTCCAAGTCGAGTGGAGAAAAAATAAAGCCAACCGACCCTTCCGACAAAGAAAATAAAGCTTCATAAAGTACCACCAGTGGCCACTACAAAATAGGCAGACTACCTTTTTGCCCTTTTTTCGGTGTAAAAGTGGAAAAGCCCAGACCGTATGGATGGTCCAAGCATATGGATAACAGAGACAAAGTGAGCTACAACATTATGAATGATAAGGAGGGAACGCCTTATGCAGAATCGCAGCCCTAACGCTGCCGAAGGCATTGACGTGTCCCGATATCAGGGAACAATTGATTGGAAGCGTGTACGAGCCGATGGTAAATCGTTTGCATTTATTAAAGCGAGTCAAGGACAGCGTTACGTCGATCCGACATTTATCACGAATGCAAAAGGGATCAAGGCAGCCGGGATTCTGCTGGGAGCTTACCATTTTGTAGATGCAACCACTGTAAATGCAGCAAAAGCGGAAGCCAGGCATTTCGCCGAGGTGCTGGATCAGGTGGGTGGTGCGAAAGCGCTGGACTTGCCAGCGGTCATGGATTACGAAAATAATCCGGGAGGGCTTAGCTCGGCCGCGATTCATGAGGTTGCGTTGGCATTTTTAACAGAATTTGAACGGGTAAGCGGCCGTAAGCCGATGGTATATACAGGGAATGCTTTTGCTGCCCATTTCAAAGCGCCATTGGGTAGTTATAAGCTGTGGATTGCACGTTATAGTACACGGGTGCCCGGCGACACCACAGCATGGAAGAACTGGGACTTTTGGCAATACAGCGATAGTGGACGGGTTGATGGAATTCAAGGGCCGGTTGACCTGAATGTATACGCCGGAACAGAGGCCGAGCTACGCCAAGCATTTGCAGGAGAAGAGGGGGATGAGCCAATGACAGCAGAGGAAAAAGCGGCATTTAAGGCCCTGCAGCAGCAGATCGCCGCTCTTGAAAACAGCAAAGATGTGCTCAAGCAGACGTTGAATGAACAAAGCGCTTATATTAAAAAGGTGGATCAGCGGGTAGCTGAATTGGAGGGGCGTCAGGCTATGCCTGTACCGACCTGGGCGAAGGAAGCGATGGCTGCCGCTGTTGCATTTAATCCGGCAAGCCCGATTGTGGATGCGAAACTGCCAAGCAGTTACGATTTTTATCGCTTACTGGTCGTACTGAACCGTCTGGATGTGTTTAAAAAAAATAAATGACCTTTTGCAAATCTTATGCCCGGAAGGGATTATTTTCATGTAAACCAAGCCATACACCTGAAACGTAAATTGACAGGCGGTTCAGAGGCAACCGCCTGCACTTATTGTAAAGTAATGTTCTTCATGATTTTTACATAAGCTGAACTCGAACGCTTTAAAAGTGTGAATCATTGGGTGAAAATGCAGCATGTCTACCAGCCCGATCGAGCTGTAAAGGCCCCTGTCTGTTTGTTTATTTCAGAACATACCTGGGAATTAGGATATAAAGGATGGGAATTGTATTGTAAGGGGGAAATGTTCACGCTTAAAGTGCCTGGCGACCATTTCTCTATTGTAAAAGGAGCCCAAGCCGTGACTGTAGGTTTGGTGCTAAATACATTTTTGAGGTAAGATCATGCTCCTGCTTGGAGGTTGAAGACCCCAAGCAGGAGTATTTATTTGATATGATTGTATAAATTGGTTTGTAATATTAATTGACATGATGTATAAAAACATATGGTAATGTATGAAAAACCCCCTTGTCTGCTTCCAGATTTTATAGTAAAGTATCCAATAATCAACTTTGTTTGAGCATAATATTCACTGTTTGTGAGTATATATCACACTTTCACCACGACCTGACATACTCCTCTTTCTATTTATTACATCACATCTATTCATTACCCTACAGCATCTCTTACACCACTAGATTATGAACACTTCTGTCCTACTACACCTATTTGATGAACTCGGAATTTGGGACCACAGCTTGAGGACAAGCTTGTCATGTCAATCTAAAGGAATTGGCATTCATCCGGTATCAACGAATTAACAATATATAAGGTGTGAAAGGGGTTTGCTGCATGAGCAAAAAGTATGCAAAACACAAAATCTGGACCGTTCTGCTGGTGCTTGCGCTAGGAGCTGTTTTGGCGCTTTCCGGTTGTGGGGGATCAGGTGAAGGAGCAAAGCCAGAGGCAGGGAAAACACCAAGCGGAGCAGGAGAGGGCGTGCAGGACACGCTCATTTATGGACGCGGCGGAGATTCCGTGGCGCTAGATCCTGCCATTGTGACTGAAAGCGAGTCGCTAAAAATCGGATTGCAAGTGTTCGACACACTGCTGGAATATAAGGAAAATACAACGGAGATCCAACCAGGGCTTGCAGAGAGCTGGGAAGTATCACCGGATGGACTGGTCTATACGTTCAAGCTGCGTCAGGGTGTGAAATTCCATGACGGAAGTGACTTTAACGCAGAAGCGGTTGTGTTTAACTTTGACCGCTGGGCTGATCCGAAAAGTCCATACAAATTTGAAGGTGACTCGTTTGACTATTATGATTCTATGTTCGGTCCTGAAGGAAGTAGGGTGATTAAGGAGGTTAAAGCGGTAGATGCGAACAGCGTCCAGTTTACACTAAACAAGCCGCAGGCGCCGTTTTTACAAAATATCGCTATGCCATCCTTTAGTATTTCAAGTCCCAAGGCTATTCAGGAGAAAAAGGCTGATTTCAAGAGTAATCCGGTCGGCACGGGGCCTTTTGTATTTAAGGAATGGAAACGGAACGATACCATCACGCTGGAGAAGAATCCAAACTATTGGAAAGAGGGGCAGCCGAAGCTGGCTAAGATCATTGTTCGCTCCATACCCGACAATACCGCACGATTTAATGCTCTGCAAAACGGGGAAATTGACCTGATGGAGGATTTGAACCCGGATGATGCAAAGCAGTTAGACGGCAATAGCGAATTGGTGAAAATTGAACGTCCCTCCTTTAATGTGGCGTACATTGGCTTTAATTTAAAGAAAAAAACATTCAATAATCCCAAGGTGCGGCAGGCACTGAATCACGCAGTGAACAAGCAGGCTATTATTGATGCATTGTTTGCAGGGCAGGCTAAGCCTGCGGTCAATCCGATGCCACCTACGTTATGGGGGTACAACGATAGTATTCAGGACTACACCTATGATCTGGATAAGGCTAAATCTTTGCTGGCGGAAGCGGGCTTTCCTAACGGGCTTCCCGAGCCTTTAACCTTCTATGCAATGCCCGTATCTCGTCCTTATATGCCTGACGGCAAAAAGGTGGCAGAGGCCATTCAAGCCGATTTTGAAAAAATAGGCGTCAAAGTAAACATCCAATCCCCGGAATGGGCTACGTATCTGGATGATGTTAAGGCGGGGAAAAAGGATGATCTGTATATGCTGGGATGGAACGGGGATAATGGTGACCCGGATAATTTCCTTTATACATTGCTGGACAAGGATACGATTCCAGGCAATAACCGTAGTTTTTATGTGAATGAGGAACTCCACAAAGTATTGGTGAAGGCGCAGGTTGAGGTCGATCAGGACAAGCGTGGGGAACTGTATAAACAAGCACAAGTGATTATTAAACAGGATGCGCCGTGGATTCCATTGGTTCACAGCACACCGCTGATGGCAGGTAAAGCGAACCTCAAGGGTTTTGTACCTTCTCCGGCAGGTATGGAAGCGTACGGAAATATTTATTTTGAATAGCCCAAACGCAAGTAGGCGGTGAATCTGATATGAACTCATATATTGTGAAAAGACTGGCTATATTGATTCCTGTATTACTGGGCATGACGCTCATCGTTTTTTCCATTATTCATGCCATTCCGGGAGATCCGGCGGAAACCATACTGGGAGATAAGGCTACGGAACAGTCCAAGCAGGCGCTACGTGAGCAATTGGGGTTGAATAAGCCGTGGTTACAGCAATATGGGACCTATTTAGGTGAGTTGGCACAAGGGGACTTGGGCGATTCCATTCGCACCAGGCAGCCGATTGCCCGGGAAATGGTCCCTTATCTGGCGGCTACGCTGGAGTTGACAGTAGCAAGCATGTTTTTTGCCGTTGTAGTCGGAATGAATGCCGGCATCGTGAGTGCCTGGAAGCGAAATTCCTGGTTTGACTATGTGAGCATGGTCATTGCACTGGTCGGAGTATCGATGCCGATTTTTTGGCTGGGCTTGATGGAGCAGTGGATCTTTGCAAATAAACTGCATTGGCTTCCTTCCATCGGACGCATGAATTCCCGTGATCCGGTGGAAGCTGTGACACATTTAGCCGTGATTGATGCGTTCATAGGTGGACGTATGGATCAGGTGTGGACCGTCATCAAGCATTTGATCCTGCCCAGTATCGCACTTGGAACAATTCCAATGGCGGTCATTGCGCGCATTACCCGTTCCAGCATGCTGGAGGTTATGGATGCGGACTATATCCGTACGGCTCGGGCGAAGGGGCTGGCATCTTTTCAAGTTGTGTACAAACATGCGCTTAAAAATGCTGCGATCCCCGTACTTACTGTCATCGGTCTTCAGACTGGATCACTACTGGGAGGCGCGGTACTGACAGAAACCATTTTTGCCTGGCCCGGCATCGGACGGTACATTTTTGAAGCGATCAGCTCGCGTGACTATCCGGTTATTCAAAGCGGAATTCTGATCATAGCGTTCCTGTTCGTCATCATTAATCTGATTGTCGATTTGCTGTACGCGGTGCTCGACCGGCGTATCCGTTATCAGTAATCAAGTCGCCAATTGTTCAAGGGGGAGCTTGTCCGATGTCACAATTTTCAATGGAACCCAACAACATACCGACGACACGCAGCACATTGGCGCATTTGCCTGTCGTGACTGGCCCTTGGAGAGACGCATGGAGGGCTTTCCGCCACAATAAAATGGCGTTCGTCGGCCTGAGCGTTATTATCTTCTTTGTCATCATTGCTTTGATCGCGCCGTGGATTGCTCCTTTTGACTATAAAGAGCAAAATTTGGTGAGCCGTTTGCAGCCTCCTTCTGCGGAGCATTGGTTCGGTACGGATGATCTCGGTCGAGATTTACTGACTCGCACGCTGTATGGAGCCAGAATCTCGTTGTGGGTCGGTTTCTTGTCTGTTATTGGTTCAATGATTGTAGGAACAGCCTTAGGTTTAATCGCAGGATTTTACGGAAAATGGGCAGATATGGCCATTTCGCGGCTATTCGACATTTTACTGGCATTTCCGGGGATTTTGCTGGCCATTGCTATTGTGGCCATTTTAGGGCCTTCATTGGAAAATGCGTTGTACGCCATTGCCATTGTCAATGTGCCAACGTATGGACGGTTAGTTCGCTCTAAGGTGCTGAGTGTCAAAACAGAGGAGTATATCACTTCTGCCAGAGCACTTGGAGCCAATAATACACGAATCATCCTCCGTTATATTTTGCCTAACAGCCTGACACCGATCATCGTACAGGGAACGTTGGGGATCGGAACGGCCATCATTGAAGCGGCAGCGCTTGGATTTCTGGGCTTGGGTGCACAACCTCCTGAGCCAGAGTGGGGTAAAATGTTGTCCGATTCGCGGCAATATATCCAGAACGCGCCGTGGACAGTTATTTTTCCGGGGGTATCTATCATGCTGACCGTATTGGGCTTTAACCTGATGGGAGACGGCCTGCGGGATGTATTGGACCCGAGGGCAAAGCGTTAGAGCAAAAGTGGTGAGGTATATAAAGTTGAGAAAGAGGTGTTCTCTGGCCTGAAGCAAATGGCTGGGGACCACCTTTTTTATATGACATTTTTCGTATTGGAGTAGAAAGCACCATCCGACTGCGCAGTGGTGCTAAAAGTAACTTTTACAGCTGAAAGTCATGTGAGCTTTCCTGAGGCGCGAAAAAAATGTATAATCACTCCAATTGAGTACGTAGGGAGTGGGCTTTATGACATGGCAGGACAAGAGAGAGCATCGGCAATTTGCGGAACAGACACGAAGCGACGCTTCACGGGCCGCATATGAACGGGACTACTCCCGTTTGATCCATTCACCGACTTTCCGGCGGTTGCAGGGTAAATCACAGGTATTTGGCGCAGGCACGGGCGATTATTACCGCACACGACTGACGCATTCTTTGGAGGTAGCGCAAATTGCGCGTGAAGCATCACGAAGCTTGCTGCGCCGCCATCCCGAAGTAGAGCTGGAACAGGCAGATAACGCAGGACTGATCATTGACCCTGAGGTGGTAGAATGTGCTTCCATTGCACATGACTTTGGGCATCCACCGTTCGGACACAAGGGAGAAGAGGTGCTGGACGGGATTTTGGATCAACTGATTGAAACAAAGGTAGAAAAGATATCCTCTGCCGGAGGCTTCACACCGGAGTCCAAGCGTGGACAGGAGGCCTATGCGCGTGAGCGACAAATTTATGAGCATTTTGAAGGGAACGCGCACAATTTCCGACTGATTATGTTTTTGGAGAAGCGTGAGAACGTGGATGGTTTGAATTTGTCGGACGCTGTGTTACTGGGGATCAACAAATACCCGTACCCGGGGATTCTGAACAAAAAAGGGTTGTACCTGCATGAGTGGGAATACATACGTTCCATCCGCGAGGATTGGGGTATCCCTGATGGTAAAAAAACGTTGGAAGCCCAGCTTATGGACCTGTGCGACGATATCGCTTATTCTGCGCATGATCTGGAGGATGGGATTAAGGCTGGGAAAATCGAAGTGCACGAGCATTTCTTATATGATCCGTATTTAATTCGTCTGATTACGGAGAAAATCACCACGTTGGAGGATAGCTTCTGGCAAGGCTGGCAACTGGCTCAGATTGAGCAGAAGGTAGCGGCTGTGCTGAGCGAATTTTTGAAGGTGTGGAATGGCAAGATGCCGATGTGTGAACACGATTATTCCCGTACTCGCCGTGAAGTGAAGGCATACTGGGTCAGCCTGTTTGTCAGCAGCTTGGGTGTAATTGATGATGGAAATTGGAAAAAGGTAACCTTCGTGCGGGATGGAAGCGAAGATTTGGATATGCTGCGCACTGTGAGTGTGTTGAAAAGCTTTGCTTGGGTTACGATGATCCGCGATCTGCGCGTACAGCGACTGCAAAAACGGAGTGAGTGGATGCTCAGACGGCTGTGGCTGGCGTTTCTGGACCCAGAAACGTCGAAATCTATTATTCCAAGCGACTGGCTCCAGCGCTATGAGCGCGACCAAGCCAAGGCGAAACCGATCTGGACATGGGAGCATATGGTCATAGACTATATTGCAGGCATGACCGATGCTTTTGCTGAAAAAATCTATAATGAGTTATACGGTCTGAAGGTGGGTTCCATTTATGATCTGGATTGACCTTTAAATTTCCCCTATATAGTAGAAGAAACTGGTTTGTAAAGGATAGCAGGAGGGAGGAATGTGTCTATGCAATCTCGGCCTTTATCTATAAAAAGGTTGAATCTCGGTGTGCTCGATATGGTGCCGTTGCTGCCCAGTAACCGTCCGGAGCAGGCGGTTCAACGAGCTGGTGAACTAGCGAGACAGGCAGAAGCATGGGGATATACACGCTACTGGACCTCGGAGCACCATGATATGGAGGGGCTGGCTTCCTCCAGCCCGGAAGTGCTGCTGTCGCATATCGGGGCGGTGACGAAGACAATTAAACTGGGTGCGGGTGCTATTTTGCTCCCGCATTATAGTCCAGTCAAGGTCGCGGAATGGTTTCATCTACTGGCCGCTCTATATCCTGGCAGAGTCGAATTGGGCCTGGGGAGAGCACCTGGTGGGGGACCTCATGCTTCGATGGCACTGAGCGGTAATTTTCTTCAACATGTGACGGAGCTGCCACAGACGATGGAAGCTCTATTGGCTTTGCTGGAAGGTACTTACGAATATGAACAGGTGCCTGTGTTTGCTCGGCCGATGCCTGAACAGCCGCCAGCAGTGTGGATGCTAGGTACAAACCGAAAAAGTGCCGAATATGCCGCCCAGTATTCAACAGGCTATGTATTCGGTCAGTTTATGAGTGAACAGCAAACGGAAGAAATACTAAGCATTTACCGCTCCAGCTTTCAGTCATCCAACCGGATGGACAAGCCACGTACCATGGTGGCTGTAGGAGCAGTATGTGCCTTGACAAATGAACTGGCGCAGCAATGGGCTGCTCAGATTTCATTGGGCGACCCGGCAATGCGAGCCAGCTGGCTAGTGGGAACGCCGTCGGATATTGCCGAACGGTTACGCGGCTTGCAGATTAAATATGATAATGATGAGTTTCTGTTGGTCACACCGATTCCCGATTATGAGCAGCGGCTTCACTCCTACCGTCTAATAGCGGAGGCTGTAAATTCTAGCCTTGATTCCAAATGAAAAGAGATATGACATGAATAAACAGAAAACGAATATCGAAGAAATGAAACCAAGCTACATATATACCTATGCGTGTCATGAAACAGAGCGTGAGTTGTGTCTTTTGGAATTGAAATGCTTGTTCGGTCAGCCGCCCGTACAGGATTCCATCCTGTTGTCCCATCGGCGGCTGGAACCGGGGACGAGCCCGTTTATTCATCTTCGGCTGGATGTAATGACAGATGCGGGAACACTGGAAGAGCTATGCGAAGCAGCCTCTATGTTACAACTTGAGGAAGGAAAGACTTTCAAGGTGTTGTGCCTTAAAGAAGGTGACCATGAGGCCGACTATGACGAGCGGCGCGGAATCGAACGCCGAATTGGTGCACGCATTTATGGCCAGGCGCAAATGAAGACACCGGATATCACCCTTGGTGTTATTCGGATAGGAGAACGGTGGCTACTGGGCACGTGTCAGTATAGCGACAGATCGTGGCAGGAGCGTCGTCAGAAGCCGCAAAATTATTCTACTGGACTACCCGTTCTGGTAGCTAGGGCACTTGTGAATTTGGCAGCAACTGATCTAACAGCCGCAAAGGGAGAGTCAGGCTCATTGAAACTGCTAGACCCGTGTTGTGGTATGGGCAATGTAATGATTGAGGCATTGAGCATGGGGAAGGATATTCGCGGTTGTGACATCAACCCGTTGGCGGTGCGTGGGGCACGAGTGAATTTGCGTCATTTTGGATATGAAGAAGATCTAGTGAAGCTCGGGGATATGAATATGCTCGAAGGCACATACGATGCGGCCATATTGGATATGCCCTATAACCTGTGCTCCGTGCTCCCGGCTGATGAACAAAAGAAGATGCTGCGCAGTCTGAGACGCTTGGCCGCGCGGGCAGTGGTCGTGAGCACGGAGCCGATGGAAACATTGTTATCCGAGTCAGGCTGGACCCTTACGGAGCAATGCCGCATACATAAGACAGGTATGAGTCGGGAAATCTGGATCTGTAAGTAGTGTATTAATACTGAGTTTTGTAGTTAACCAAATTCAGCGGTAACTCCTGATCAGCGGCATAGGCATTCAAATTAGTAAGAAAAATATCCACCGCCCGTTCGGCATATCGGTCCGTATCGCCTGCAATATGCGGTGTGATCAAGACATGGTCCAGACTCCATAGCGGATGTGAAGCAGGTAGCGGTTCTTCCTCGAATACATCCAGTCCGGCAAAGGCAATATGCTTTTGCTCCAAAGAGCGTACAAGCGCATCCGTATGAACGGTGCCACCGCGACCTACATTAATGAAGAAGGCATCCTTACGCATAGCTGCAAATGCTTTTTCGTCAAAGAAGTGATGGGTTTCCTCGGTGAATGGCAATATATTTACCACGATATCCGCTGCTCCCAATGCTTCGTGTAGTTGTTCGTTAGTATACATGTGCTCTACATGGGGAGCTTCCTTGCCAGAACGGCGGACTCCGATCACCCGCATGCCAAAGGCTTCTGCAATCCGCGCTGTTTCCCGGCCAATTTCGCCAACGCCTGTAATCAACAGCGTTTTACCACGTAATTCCGTCAGTTGGCCTTTCGGTGGCTGCCATGTTTTCTGACGTTGCAAGAGAGCTGCTTGCTGTAAATAACGTGTATGCGATAGCAGCATGCCAAAGATCTGCTCTGTAATTGGAATTGCATGCACACCACTCGTATTCGTGAGTAAAATGTTACGCTTCTCCAATTCGGTAAGCGGTAGCTTATCAATCCCAGCCGACCAGGTTTGTATCCATTTCAGCTTGCTGTCTGGATGTAATGCCTCTTCGGCAATATGCTTGGACCAGCCTAGAATAACCTCGGCCTCCCGGATTTGTCTAGACTCCAATGACTGAGCTTTGCCAATAATCAACTCGTAGCCCGGAGCCGTTGCACGAACTTGTTTTTTTTGCTCTTCCGTAAGTTGATGTAAGCTTAAAATGTTTCCCATAGTTCATAGCCTCCTCGATTTTTGATTCCTTGGAGTTTCCAATATATTCTGGCGAACCATCCTTTCAAGAATAACAGATTGCCGAAAAAATTGCATAAGGAGGGTAAAAAAGCGCTCGCAGTGTCACAATATATAACAACAAATGGCTTTACCCTGATCAGGGACAAACCAAACAGCTACTTTTTGAGATATCCACAATTATCTATTAGGAAAGGAGGTAATAGGTTGATGAAAAATGAATCGCAAAGACTTTTTACAGCTATTGCTCTCCCGAATGAGCATAAGAAGAAGTTACATTATTGGGTGGAGCAGGATTTAAAAGACCTGACTTTTCGCAAATGGAGTGATTTCAGAGATTATCACGTGACACTTCAGTTTTTGGGTGATGTGGAGACCTCGGTTATACCGAAACTTGAGCAGGTTTTAGTTCAAGCTGCAGCTGAGCATGACCCGTTCACACTCAGCATCGGAGAAGCAGGTTTTTTTGGCCGTGAAGAATTTCCGCGTGTACTGTGGAGGGGAGTGACCGGGCAGCGTGATTCACTGGATCAACTGTACCAGTCCATACTCCAGGCTACCGAACCGCTGGGTTTTAAACCCGAGGAGCGACCTTATCGACCTCATATCACCCTAGCACGTTCGTACACAGGAGAACAGCCTATTCCACCGTCTATTTGGCAGCCAAATGACCGATGCAGCGAGCCATGGGAAGTGGGAGAATTTGTTTTATATGCAACCCGAATGGGTCAAAAACCAATGTACCAAATAATTCAAACATTCCCATTAATGAGGTGAAAGCCTTGATCTATCAGCGAATTTAGTGATATAGTGTTTCAGCGTTATTCAAAAAGCGCATTTTAGGTTACATATCTGAGGAATGTGCTTATAGTTAACGGGAGGAACATTATGGAAATCGTTAAAGAACATCGTTGGTTTGCACCTCTATTGAGTGTGCTGCTTGTTTGTATATTGGGGATAGGCCTCTACGCTGAGGTTCAGCAAACACAGAAAAATCATAAAAATACACCTATGCAATCTCTGAGCTGGTCAGGGAACTCTTCGTCTCCTACATATGGCGACAGGATGGGGACCCATAACGGGTCAAACAGGACAAGCCCCATCTTTGTCGCTGCTTATGGGCAGTCAAGCTGGAAAGAAATCATGCCGACTCCGTTACCCGCTTCCCAGATGAAGCAGGCGGAACAAGCTCGGAATAACGTTGCTACAGGCAAGAAAAAGCCTGAGGTCCAGCATAGCAAGTCCGCAATCCTAACCCCTCCTACAACCATCTACTTTACGAAGACAAAAATGCTCACGCAGGATGACAAGGCGTTGTCTACCTGGAGCTATCCTGTCTCCGCTAAAGAACTGCTCCTGCTGCAAAAAATAGTGATGGCAGAAGCAGAAGGCGAACCGTACGAAGGCAAAGTGGCAGTTGCCAACGTTGTCTTAAACCGGCTGCGGTCAGCCCCATTTCCCGATACGATTCAGGCAGTGATTTATCAAAAAGCGCAATTTAGTCCGGTCGCGAACGGGCGTCTTCGTCGTGTTCAGCCCAACCAGGACAGCATCCGTGCGGTTACTGCTGCTTTGAACGGCCATAAAGCCGTGCCTGATAACACCTGTTTTTTCCTGTCGCTTACGTTGGCCCAGGACCTTACGGTTCATCATTCGCGTACGAAGGTGAAAACTATCGGTCATCATACTTTCTACAAATAACAGCCCTTTCTAAACAATAGGGTTCAGCTTTGTGAACGAATTTTAGGGTACAGGTGAAGCCAGTATGCAAAAGAGGTATAATAGGTAAAGGAAAGTAACCAAAATAATGAAAGTGACAAAGGAGGCGTAGATGATATGAAAATCACATATTATGGACATTCAGTTGTACTGGTAGAGGCAGAGGGGAAACGGATTATTATTGATCCTTTTTTGACGGGAAATCCTAAAGCAACCGTACAGGCCGAGGATATTCAGGTGGATGCCGTGCTGTTGACACACGGTCATGCCGATCATTTTGGAGATGCTGTTGAAATTGCCAAGCGCAATGATTGTCCAGTAATCGCGGTCGCGGAACTGGCCGAATATTGTTCATCCTTGGGGGCCAAAGCTCACGGTATGAATCTGGGTGGAGGTCACCACTTTGACGGTTTCCATGTGAAATTCACGCTTGCATTCCACAGCTCATCTTTGACGGTGGACGGGCAAGCCATTTACATGGGAGAGCCGGCGGGGATCTTATTGACCATGGGAGGCCAAACCTTTTTCCATGCAGGGGATACTGGCCTGTTTGGCGATATGCGTCTCATTGGCGAAACTAACTCCATCGATGCTGCGGTATTGCCCATCGGAGATGGTTATACGATGGGACCGGAGGATGCACTGCTGGCAGCAAAATGGCTGCGTGCAAGCCGCGTAATACCGGTGCATTACAATACGTTCCCGGGTATTGAGCAGGACGGAGACGGCTTCTGTGATCGTCTGCACAAAGAAGGTATTGAAGGGAAAGCATTGAAGCCCGGCGAAAGTCTCGAATTTTAATACGGATATCTGATTTACGGGAATATACTTGATGGTCTATAAACTCATCAAATCTCCTTTGTCAGCCTTTTCTGTTCCTTAGAGGAATGGGAAAGGCTGTTTTTTAAAAGTGAATATTTATACATAAAAATGAGATATTTTTGCATTGATACGTTGAAGCTGTAATGTAAAAGATTTATTATCACAATCATAAAAACTTTGAATTGCTAACATGATAGGTCAATGATAAAATGATAGAACTAATTAGATTCATCAGTGGAATCGACGTATTTTTCAAGTCAAGCCATTGCATAATTATTGAAAAACATACGCATTCGGCGGACCGTACCGCCTTGAATACGTCACATGTTTTGTCCCCCATTCCTCGTAGTTGTTCTTTGAGTTACCTCTTGTCGCCACTGTCTTCTATTCGGCCGCCTGTATTTCAGGCCAGCATGACTTTATAACAGAAAGGTTGCGTTCCATGAGACAGACAGGTTTACCACCCAAACAGGGACTATATGATCCCCAATTCGAAAAAGACGCCTGCGGCATGGGCTTTGTTGCCCACATCAAGGGAAAACCATCGCACGATATTGTAAGTCAGGCTTTGACCATGCTCGTGAATATGGAGCATCGGGGCGGTCAGGGAAGTGAACCAAACTCCGGTGACGGAGCAGGGATTATGATTCAGGTCCCTCATCTGTTTTTTCAAGAGGAAGCGGAGCGATTGGGCTTTAAATTGCCAAAGGCCGGACATTATGGCGTGGGTATGCTTTTTGTATCCAATGATCCAAAAGTTCGTGAAGTGCATGAGCAGAAGCTAAGAGATATCATCGTGGACGAAGGTCAAAATTGTTTGGGTTTTCGCGATGTTCCAACTTATGACGAAATGCTGGGTAAATCGGCAAAAGCAGCTAAACCAGGCGTGCGTCAGGTATTCATCGGTCGCAGTAGCGATTTGAAGGAAGAGCTGGACTTCGAACGGAAACTGTATGTCATTCGCAAACGTGCAGAGCTTGCTATTCGCTATAACCAAGAGGATGAGAACCGTGAGTCGTTCTATATTCCAAGTTTGTCATGTCGCAAAGTTGTATACAAAGGAATGCTCACAACCGAGCAGGTAGGCAAATTTTATCTGGATTTGCAGGATGAGCGGGTAACATCGGCGATCGCGCTGGTCCATTCCCGTTTTAGCACGAATACGTTCCCGAGCTGGGACCGTGCGCATCCTTATCGTTTTATGATTCACAACGGCGAAATTAATACTATGCGCGGCAACGTGAACTGGATGCATGCTCGCCAGGCGCAGTTTGAAAGCGAAGCGTTTGGCGGAGATATCAAGAAGGTAAAACCAGTGATTAACCCAGATGGCTCAGATACAGCCATGTTTGATAATACACTAGAGTTTCTGTATCTGAGCGGACGTTCCCTTCCTCATGTAGCCATGATGATGGTGCCGGAACCTTGGAACAAGCATGAAACCATGGACCCGAAGAAACGAGCATTTTATGAATATCACAGCACCATGATGGAGCCGTGGGACGGACCTGCTGCGATGGCGTTTACAGATGGTATCCAAATCGGGGCGATTCTCGACCGCAACGGTCTGCGTCCTGCACGTTACTATGTGACCAAGGACGATCTGATCGCACTGTCTTCAGAGGCGGGCGTATTGGATATTGCTCCTGAAAATGTGCTCTATAAGGATCGTCTCCGTCCGGGTCGTATGCTGCTGGTTGATACTCAAGAAGGCCGTATCGTTTCTGACGAAGAGTTAAAGGAACGTATCGCTTCCGAGGAACCTTATCAGCAATGGCTGGATGAGCACTTGGTTGATTTGGATGAGTTGCCGGAAGCACTAGAACAGCCGGAGCCTAAACATGAAAATGTAAATCAGCTTCAGCTCGCTTTTGGATATACGTTTGAAGAACTGCGCAAAATTCTGGAGCCGATGGCACTTACAGGTGCAGAACCGATTGGCTCAATGGGGTACGATGCACCATTGGCGGTGCTGTCCGACCGTCCGCAACGTTTGTACAATTACTTTAAACAAATGTTTGCTCAAGTCACGAACCCGCCGATTGACGCCATTCGTGAAGAGATTGTAACGTCAACCGCAACTACGATTGGACCAGAGCGCAATTTACTGCATCCAGAACCGGAAAGCTGTCGTCAGATTCGTTTGGATTCGCCGGTGTTGTCGAATGAGGAGTTTGCCAAAATTCGCCACGTACACCGTCCTGGCTTCAAATCGATGACGATTCCGATCTTCTTTGAAGCGAAGGAAGGCGCTGAGGGCTTACGCAAGGCGCTGGAAGGATTGTTTGAGGCGGCTGACCGTGTCATTGACAAAGGTCATAACATCCTGATTTTGTCCGACCGTGGAGTGGATGCGGAAAATGCGGCCATTCCGGCGTTGCTAGCTGTTTCCAGCCTGCATCACCATCTGATTAAGCAGGGTACACGCACACGTGTGAGCATTTTGCTGGAGTCCGGGGAGCCAAGGGATATTCACCATTATGCGGTGCTGCTTGGCTACGGTGTGAGCGCGGTTAATCCGTATCTGGCTTTTGAAACGCTGGATGTCATGATTCAGCAGGGCTTGTTGCGCGGCATCTCGCATGAAAAGGCAGTTAAAAATTATATTAAAGCGGCAACGAAGGGTGTCGTTAAAATATTGTCCAAAATGGGTATTTCCACGATTCAATCGTACCGTGGAGCACAAATTTTTGAGGCTGTAGGTCTGAAGCAGGATTTTGTTGACCGTTATTTCACCTGGACACCTTCCCGCATTGGCGGTATTGGTCTGGAGGAAGTGACTACGGAAGCGCTGGTTCATCATAACCGTGCTTTCACTGACAAGGACGGCAACGACAAAGTGCTGGATTCGGGCGGCGACTATCAATGGCGTAACGATGGGGAAGAGCATTTGTTTAACCCGCAAACGGTGCATTTGCTCCAGCAGTCGGTTCGCTCGGGAGACTACAAGCTTTACAAGAAATACGCCAAGCTGGTACAGGGTGAATCTGAACAGTATTTGACGATTCGCTCCATGCTTCAATTGAAGCCTGCTGGTGAGCCTGTGCCGCTGGATGAAGTGGAATCCGCTGCATCCATTATGCGTCGCTTCAAGACAGGAGCCATGTCCTTTGGCTCGATCAGTCAGGAAGCGCATGAAGATATGGCGATTGCGATGAATCGGATCGGTGGCAAGAGCAATACGGGTGAAGGTGGGGAGAACCCTGCACGTTTCATACCGGATGCCAATGGCGATTCTCGCCGCAGTTCGATTAAGCAGGTAGCGTCGGGCCGATTCGGTGTAACATCGAATTACTTGGTGAATGCTGACGAAATTCAGATCAAAATGGCGCAAGGCGCTAAGCCGGGCGAAGGTGGACAACTGCCAGGACGTAAGGTATACCCTTGGGTCGCTGAGGTACGTGGTTCTACGCCAGGAGTAGGTTTGATTTCACCACCGCCGCATCACGATATTTATTCTATCGAGGATTTGGCAGAGCTCATCTATGATCTCAAAAACGCTAATCCGCGTGCTGACATTAACGTGAAACTGGTGTCAGAAGTAGGCGTAGGCACGATCGCTACAGGGGTAGCAAAAGGCCGTGCTGACATTATTCTGGTCAGCGGTTACGACGGTGGTACAGGCGCTTCCCCGCAAGGCTCCATCCGCCATGCGGGTATGCCTTGGGAGCTGGGTCTGGCGGAGACGCATCAGACGCTGATGCTAAACAACCTGCGCGACCGCGTGGTATTGGAGACAGACGGCAAGATGCTGTCTGGCCGCGATTTGGTAGTAGCTGCCCTGTTGGGTGCGGAAGAATACGGCTTCTCTACAGCGCCGCTCGTGGCGTTGGGTTGTATTATGATGCGGGTATGCCAAATGGATACATGTCCGGTTGGTGTGGCTACGCAGAATCCAGAGCTACGCAAAAATTATATGGGCGATCCTGCCCATGTGGTGAATTTTATGCGTTTCATCGCAGAAGATGTCCGTGAAATTATGGCGGAATTGGGCTTCCGTACGATTCAGGAAATGATTGGACGTACGGATTGTCTGGATACCGTGAACGCCGATTCGCACTGGAAGAAGAAGGGCGTAGACCTGAGCTTGCTGTTGCATGTTCCTGAGTTGGAAGAAGGTAGTGTACGTTACCGCGTACAACGCCAAAATCACGGTCTGGAAGAAACACTCGACATGCAACAGCTCGTACCGATGGCTGCGGAAGCGCTGGAGAACGGAACGCCTGTTGAGGGTACCTTACCTATTACAAACGTGAATCGGGCGGTAGGAACGATTCTGGGCAGCGAGGTCACCCGTAAGTATGGAGCGGCGGGTCTGCCTGAGGATACGATTCGCTTTAACTTTATTGGATCGGCAGGTCAGAGCTTCGGGGCATTTATTCCGAAAGGCATCACGCTGAGCGTGGAAGGCGATAGCAATGACTATGTCGGTAAAGGGCTATCTGGCGGTAAGATTATTGTGAAAAAGTCTCACAAAGCGACCTTTAAGGCAGAAGAAAACATTATTATCGGAAATACAGCCTTGTATGGAGCGACCAGCGGTGAAGCTTACATTAGCGGAATCGCAGGCGAGCGCTTTGCCGTTCGGAACTCCGGCGCACGTATTGTAGTTGAGGGCGTTGGTGATCATGGTTGCGAATATATGACGGGCGGACGTGTAGCTGTATTGGGTGGAACCGGACGGAATTTTGGAGCCGGAATGTCCGGTGGTATTGCCTATGTCTATGACCCTGAGGGGACGTTCCTGAGCCGTTGTAATCTGGAAATGGTGTTGCTGGAAGGTGTGGAAGATCCTGCAGAAGCAGCGGATTTGCGCGGCTTGATTCAACGCCATGTCACTTACACGGGTAGTGAAGCGGGACAACGTATTTTGGATGATTGGCAGACTGCGATTCAGCAGTTTGTACGGGTGATTCCAAAGGATTACAAGCGTATGGTTGAACAGATCCAAAAAGAAGAGGCAACTGGTTTGAGCGGAGATGAAGCTCTGTTGGCAGCATTTGAAGCCAATATGCGTGAATTGGCGCGTGCCGGGGGTTAAAATGTAGACTACCAAATTTACTAAAAAAGGACTCGCTGAATACCGCTGTTATAATCACGGTGGTACCAGCAAGTCTTTTTTTAGGTTACAAAAATGCGATTTATTTCCTTGACAAGCGTCATAAATTCTGACATTACCCCCAAAGTGTTTTCCTGAAACGGTAAATATGTTATAAAAAGTACCAAATTTTTTGGAATGTAACCGTTTACGTAAGAGTTTATGTCTTGTTATTTATTTTTGGATTGGTTATGATTTTTTAGAGTACACAAACAAACCTAATATGCCCATCGTCCCTTCAAAACACAGAATAGGGTGACAGGATGAAGTTGAGGAAGTCAGCAGAAGACCAAATGATTTTTTTATATCGTTATGTATCACTATCTTTAACGTCACTTGTTTTTCTGTTCGAATCATCTAGGTTAATCGTGTGGCAGAAGCTATTACTGATTGGTTTTCTATTTTTATCCGTTACAGCATTTACTTGGATTTACCGTAAATACAGACTTCATGATATGGTATTGAAATGTAGCATTGCACTAGAAACAGCAGGGATCATTTTGTTGTTATTCCCGACCGGAGGGATAAATAGCCCGTTCAAATGGTATGTGATTACTCCCATGCTGGTAGCTTGTGCTCATCTATCTATGAGGTACAGCTGGACGCTCCTACTTTCTTATATCGGCTTGGTGCTTACATTTTGTTATATCTTTTTTACACCAGGTCAATATTTTTTGTGGGATCTTATATTGCAGAACATTAATTTGTTTCTGGTATTGATCGTAACCACGATGGCAATGCAGGTTATTGGCGTCATGAAGGACGAACTGAAGGTGGCTAAAGAACAAGCCAATGAGACGATGGATCATATCAAGTCGATTTACCACATCATGGAGACGACCAGCCATAATGAGGCATTAAATCTAGGTCAGGTCATCTCGGATTACACTGTCAAGCTAACCAAGCAGAGCCGTGCATTTTTCTGGCTGGATAGTCAGGAAGAGGATGCACCGGCAAGCAGCCAGACAGGCTGGACGGTGGAGGAGGAGGAGCAACTATTCGAGGAACTGGAGAATTACCGGGAGGAATTCAGGGAAGAGCGTGAACCATTTTTCAGACATCTGCCAGAATGGGGCGACTTTCTCATGATCACCGTACCGATGACGACCCGTTTTGTAGCGACGATTGGCCTCAAGCTGGGCCCGGATCAAAGTCTGACAGGAAGACGCTGGCTCGTGCAACAACTGATATTCTTGGCTGAGCTGAGCGCTGTGTTCTTGGAGCGCTATGAGCTGGAGCGTATTGAAAATCAGCTGATTGTGACGAATGAGCAGAACCGGATTGCAAATGAAATGCATGACAATGTTTCTCAAAGTCTTTTTGGTATTGTGTACGCAACGCATTCTCTCCGGCAAACCTGGTGTCATCAGCCAAAGGAGCAGGTGGAGGAGCAAATTGATCTAATTCAGCAATCAGCCAACCAAGCGGTTAGAGAGCTGAAAGGGGCGATTCATAGTTTAAGTTCGAAAAAAAGCGGAGGCTCAACTTGGTTAGGGACGGTGAAGAGTCATCTGCATACACTCTCCAAGCTGAACCACGTACAAATTGATTTTGACATTCATGGTGATCATTATTCACTTCCGTATTTGTACCAAAAGGCTTTATTCCGCATCATTTCCGAAGCGGCGGGGAACGCAATCCGTCATGGATTGGCCAAGCGAATTGATGTGAAGTTAAAATTGACGCCCCAAGTGATTAGACTGTCTATTCATGACGACGGAGTAGGGTTTGAGACGGCGAGAATGGTAGCAGGAGGTGAGGCGGTCAGTGCAGGCGGGGGCCTGGGCATGATGAATATGGAATATTTAGCTCAATCGATGGGAGGCGAATTTGATATTTCAAGTCGAATCGGAGAGGGAACACAGATCCGATTGTCCATTCCGGTAAATGCTTATGAATGAGGATTTTGCAAAATTCTCGAATAAAATGTGTGAACATTCTGCAATACAAAAACTGCGGTAACAATCGGATACATAGGGATTATGCAAATCCTGAACTGTAGACAGGAGGCCGAATCATGAAAATTGTCATTGTCGATGATCATCCTTTAGTACGGAAAGGACTCGCTGCGGTTATATCCATGCAGCCCAATGTTCAGTTTGCGGGAGAGGCCCAGAATCAACAGGAAGCACTTATGGTGATTGAGGAAACAGATCCGGATCTGGTGCTGCTGGATTTGAAACTAGCTGATGAATCGGGGCTGGATATTATCAAGATAGCGCGCGGGCGTGGTTTCAGAAGCAAATTTATTTTGCTGACCTCTTCCGCAACACGTGAAGATTTTCTAAAAGCAGAGGAAGCTTCCGTGGACGGTTATGTGCTTAAGGAAGCATTGCCTGAGGAACTAATTTACGCGATTCATCTTGTCAACAAAGGACGCAAATATTATGATCCGGCTATTCTCGAAAACAAGCTGCGTGAAGATGCGGGCAATCTGACCGACGACCTGACGCCAAAGGAAAAGGAAGTGCTGGTCGAGCTGGGACAAGGAGCTTGCAATCGTGAAATTGCATCCCGGTTATTTATCAGTGAGTTCACAGTCAAAAAGCATGTCAGTCAGATACTGGCCAAGCTGCGGCTGGCGGATCGTACGCAGGCAGCATTGTATGCCAATGCCATCGGTCTGGCGAAGTACGAGCCAACAATGATGCGCTGACTCTATAAGCTACGCTGCACTTTCATGTGCGAGTGGAAAGAAAAGCCTCAAAATCACCAATATTTGTGATTTTGAGGCTTTTTTCGATTTCTTTTTCCATAATCGACAAAGCATGGTACAAAAGTATACCATGCCGTATCCGAAAGTATACATTTCCCTCCCCCCGTAGTGAGGGAGAAAGTGCCATTCGGTTCCATGTCGTTCAGACAACGGATTGTTACAATTAGATCATACTTAAAATAAGAAGAGAAATTGTGTAGGAGGGAGGATTTTTGTGGAGAAAACCATTTTGGATTATCTAGTCCTGATTAAAAGAAGATTGTGGCTGATCGCAATTTTTGTCATTCTCTCATGTGTAACAACATACTTTGTGAGCGACAATGTCGTGAAGCCAGTCTATTCCGCTTCAAGCCAACTGCTGGTTAATCATATTTCCGCCAAGCAGGGGAGCAACAATCTGAACGACGTCAACACAAGTCTTAATTTGGTGGAAAGCTACAAGCAAATTCTCACTTCACCTAAAATTATGGACGCTGTTGTAGCGGCTCATCCCGAGCTCGGTTTGACGCAGCAGAAGTTGGCAGAGAAACTGCAGATTAAATCCTCGGATAAAAGTCAGGTTATCGGTTTGACGTTTGAGGCAGGGAGCTATCCACAGGCCGCAGCGGTTGTAAACGCGGTAACCCAGAAATTCGTACAGACAGTTCCGGGATTGATGGAATTGAATAATGTGAAAATTTTAAATGAAGCGGACCCTCAGGCCAATCCTGACCCGATTAATGGGAACCCGCTCATGAATATTGCGATTAGTTTTCTCGTATCGCTGATGATTGCATTGGGCACGATTGTGTTCCTGGAAAGCATTAACGGTACGCTGCGCTCGGAGAAAGAAGCGGACGCGGACATCGGTATTCCGGTAATTGCATCGATTCCAGTCATTCGCAAGAAGGACGTCGATGGAGCAGCTGGAAATTCCAAAGAACGGGTAGGGGAGCGTAAATATGCTGCGATTGAATGACATGTTGATTACAGAAAGTAATCCATCATCGTATATCTCGGAATCATTTCGATCCCTCCGTACATACATCCGGCAGCAGGTGATTGGGCAAAAGGACCGTGGCACGGTTCTATTGTTGACCTCGCCGGAAAGCGGAGCGGGTAAAACAACACTGCTCGCCAACATCGGAGTTTCCTTTGCACAAGAAGGCAAGAAGGTGGCTCTGGTGGATTGCAATCTGCATAAACCAGCGCTGCACGAGATATTCGGAATGGAGAATACCGGAGGTCTATCGGCTTATTTGCGCGGTGGGGCTTCTTCCAAGTCTATCGTTAGGCATGGTGGCTTGGAGCTATCGGTTGTTCCCGGTGGAGACACCCTGTACAACGCAGCAGATCTGCTCGGTAGCGAACGTATGGCTGAGCTACTGGAGGAACTCAAACGTGAATATGACATCATTTTACTCGATTCGGCTCCGGCGCTGAATTATACGGATGCTCGCCTGATTGCAGGCTTAACGGATGGTGTGATTCTCGTTGCTAGACATGGTCGTACCAAACGGGAAGATCTACGTAAAACAAAGCAACTCATGGAGCAGGCCAGTGCGACGCTGGTTGGAATTGTGATGAATCAGGTGAAGTAAGCAACACCAAAATTCGATGAAGCAAGGAGAATGAGTGCGATGACGAAAAGAGTGAAAAAGGCCATTATTCCAGCAGCAGGGTTAGGGACGCGCTTCCTCCCTGCCACAAAAGCGATGCCTAAGGAAATGCTTCCAATTATCAACAAGCCTACGATTCAATATATCGTGGAAGAAGCGATTGCTTCTGGTATTGAGGACATTATTATCGTTACGGGTAAAGGCAAACGTGCCATTGAGGACCACTTTGACAACGCATTTGAGCTGGAATCCAAACTGCTCGAGGACGGTAAGCTGAAGCTTCTGGAGGAAGTACAGCGTTCTTCGGGAGTGGAAATTCACTACATTCGCCAAAAAGAACCCAAAGGTCTTGGACATGCGGTATGGTGCGCAAGACGCTTTATCGGGGACGAGCCGTTTGGTGTGCTGCTGGGCGATGATATCGTAACAGGTCAGAAGCCTTGCCTGCGCCAGCTGATGGATCAGTATGAGGAAACTCAAAATTCGGTTATCGGTGTGCAGCGGGTACCGCAGGAATTTACGAACCGGTACGGCATCATTGAACCGGATCAGCAGGACGGACGCTTGTACCGAGTGAATAATTTTATTGAAAAACCGGCTCCAGGCACAGCGCCATCCGATTTGGCCATTATGGGTCGCTACGTGTTCTCGCCGAAAATTTTCAAATATCTTGATCTTCAAGAAAAAGGAGCTGGCGGCGAAATTCAGTTGACGGATGCGATCCAAAAGCTGAATCAGAGTGAGCGTGTGTACGCCTATGATTTTGAAGGCACGCGTTATGACGTAGGTGAACGTCTTGGATATATTCTAACCACACTTGAATTTGCACTTGCCAGCGATGATTTGAAGTATCCGGTTATGGAGGCCATGAATGAATGGTTGAAAAAGACCGAGAAAGCAACCACGGCAGGTTGAGAGGGGGTACGTCAGCATGAGCATGGAAAATTTACCGGAGGACGGCGAGGCTGTCATGTCAGGTAAAGCGTTTTACATGCCATACGGAAATACACAAATTCAGGATAAAACGTCCTACCTGGTCACAAAACGCCTCCTTGATATGCTGCTGTCGTTCGTGGGCTTGATCGTCTTGCTTCCGCTTTTTGTAGTGGTAGGCGTTTTGATTAAGCTCGAAGACCCAAAGGGAAGCGTGTTTTTCAAGCAAACTCGGGTGGGCAAGAATGAGAAGTTATTCGATATGTATAAATTCCGTTCAATGGTGTCCAATGCTGAGGAACTGAAAAAGGACTTGATGGAGCTGAATGAAGTGAGCGGCGCCATGTTCAAAATTAAAAACGATCCTCGGATCACGAAAATTGGCAGTTTTCTGCGCAAGACGAGTATTGATGAGATTCCGCAGCTGTGGAACGTGTTGGTCGGCGACATGACTTTAGTCGGTCCGCGTCCGCCGTTGCCCAGCGAGGTCGAGCAATATTCCGATTATGATAAGCAACGCCTGATTGTAACACCGGGATGTACGGGTTACTGGCAGGTGAGCGCACGTAACAGTGTAGGCTTCGAAGAAATGGTGCAAATGGATTTGAAGTATATTCATGTTCGCAATACGTGGCTCGATTTGAAAATCATCATGAAAACAGGCGTTAAAATGCTGTTCTCCAAGGATGCTTACTGATGGATGCATTCAAGCGATGTCCCGCAGTGTCCGTCGTTATTTGCACCTATAACCGGGCGGACCTGCTGGAGAAAACGTTAATGTCCCTGCTGGAGCTGGAAGACCTTGCACTGGCTGAGATCATTGTGGTCGATAACCGATCCACCGATCATACAGCAGCGACGATCAAAAGGTTCACCGTCGCCCATGGTCAGAATATCCATCTCCGATATCATTATGAGCGCGAACAAGGACTGTCTGCTGCTCGTAATGCAGGCATTACGTTATCAAGAGCGGAAGTCATTGCTTTTCTCGATGATGATGCAATTCCGTGTGTTACATGGTTGCAAACGATTATGTCAGCATTCGGGAACAATCCTGAGCTGACGGCTATGGGTGGGAAAATTGACCCTATGTTTGAGACGGAACGACCGGGTTGGCTGACAGGCCCGCTTGAACTGCCTTACACGATTATTGATCTGGGCAAAGCCGTTCGTGAATATCCGTCGGGACTGAATCCATTTGGAGCGAATATGGCGATGCGCAAAACGGCTTTTGCCGCCGTTATGTTCCCGCTTCATCTAGGCAGAAAGGGAGATATCCTACTATCTGGTGAAGAATCGTGGGTATTCGAGCAAATCCGTAAAAATGGTGGAACGATTATGTATCATCCACACATGTCTGTGGAACATTTTGTGCCGGCTTCACGGTTAACGAAAGAATGGATCATGAACCGCTACTATTGTCAGGGCATGTCTAACGCTGCTCAGGCCGTAGGTCTGCGCGGTAACGCGATGCTGATGGCGAAGACGGCAGCCAAAGTGTTATACATCACTGTGGATTCCCTGCTGGCGCGTAGTGAGGGCAGGAAGCTGTTGAACCGGTGCAGGCTTGAAAGTATCCGTGGGACGCTGGATACACTGCGCAACCGGAAAAGCGAGTCAGCTGCGGGGTGAAAGATGGAACATGAGTAACTATCCTTGGACTACTAGAATAAACACCATACAGCATGTTTTTATTTTTCTACTGGGCGCTCTTGCTGTAGGAATTGCGGCTACCTATCAGCCGGTGGTCAGTATTGCGGCGGTATGTTTACTGCTCTTGCTGGCTGTTTCCATCCATCATCCGGAGCGCATCAGCTACGCTGTTTTGCTAAGTACAGCAGTCTCAGTCGATTCTCTGTATCAGGGTGGCGTGTTCGGTATTGAGATTTTGTCATTGTACAAATTGGGCATTTTGGCTCTGCTGGTGCCGTGTATGCTCGTGTATGGCATACGTCTCAAGTTCAGCTATCCGGTCTGGGCATTGGTGATCATGCTGGGGATTACATTTGGATTTTCAGCATGGCTGCCTTTGTTAACGACCTCGATTGCCGTCAAGGCGTTCGTCGGTTTATCACTCCCTTTCTTTTTTTTACTGATCCAGTGGAAAAAAGATGTGGCAGAAAAGCATATCCGACTGATCAGTTTGTTGCCCATTATTAGTGTGGTCATTGGACTGGGTTTGCAGGTTCTAGGGCTGCATTCGTTTACGGATGTGGAATTTACGGGCGCAGTCAGAGTACAAGGAGCGAATATACCGCCGCATCTGGCAATGCTCTCCTTTCTCGGAATTGCTGTCTCTCTAATTGAGGTCAAGCGTAAACCCAAGCAAGCCGCTTTTTATTACACTGTGTTGGCACTGAACTTTCTGATTCTGATCGCCACCGGTACACGTGGACCGATTCTGGCATTGTTATTAATGTTTGCTGTGTATCTGTTTGATATTGCCCGTCAGTACCTCAAGGGGAAAGTCAATTATTTGCTACCGCTGGCCGGATCGTTTTTGGTTGCTCTGGGGGCGGTGGCCCTGCAATGGAACAATTTAAAAAAACGCTCCTTCGAACGGGAGACCGATACAGGCATTGACCTGTCGGGACGCTCGGAGGCATGGGAATATTTTTTGAACAGAGTACATGATTACCCTTGGTCAGGGAGAGGTCTTGGCGCGGTAACGGTCGCGAACGACGGGACATTATTCAATGGCTTTGTTGTACCGCATAACGAGTATATACGCTTTTATTTTGACACGGGATATATCGGTTGCGGGCTATTAATGCTTTCATTGCTGATCGTGTTCGCGCTCATTTACCGGTCGCTTGCCAAGTCTATCAAACCTTATTTTGCAAGCTTAGTTGCAGGCTTTCTGATCTACTCGTTTTCAGATAATACGTTGTCGACGGTTCAGATGATTATTCCATTTTGCTGGTATTTGAACGCGTTATACCAGACATCTACTCAAACCGATTTTCGCAAAGAGAAGTGATACGATGAGCAGAGTGAACATGTTCGATGTCAACTTTGATAATTACGATTTTAATGATCTACTCGAATTTATAGATACTTCTATTGAACATCAGCGTCATTCCTACATTTTGACCTGTAATGTCGATCATGTGATCAAGCTTCGCAAGGATGATGAATTCCGCAAGGTGTATTCGGATGCCGGAGCTGTTGTGGCTGATGGGATGCCTATCATATGGGCGTCCAAGTTACTGAAAAAACCCCTCAAACAAAAGGTGTCCGGGTCAGATTTGTTCACTCGGTTGGGAGAGGCTTTTGAGGATCGAGGCTATCGTTTATTTTTTCTGGGTGCAGCTGACGGTATTCCTGAGAAGGCTATGCTCAATCTCCAGGAATCTTATCCGAACATGAATGTGGTGGGCTGTTACTCTCCTTCTTACGGCTTTGAGAAAAACGAGGAGGAGAATAGGCACATTATCCAACTGCTTCAAGAGGCTCGCCCAGACATCGTTTTTGTAGGTGTAGGCGCACCTAAACAGGAAAAATGGATCTACAGATATTATGAGACTTACCGCGCTCCGATTTCGATTGGGGTGGGAGCAACCTTTGATTTCCTGTCGGGAAATGTGAAAAGAGCACCGGAGCTGATGCAGAAGACGGGATTTGAATGGTTCTGGAGGTTGTCTCAGGAGCCTAAACGATTGTGGAAAAGATATTTGATTGAGGATTCCCAATTTCTCGTTCTGCTGTTTAAGGAGATGTTCAAGCGGAAGCGGATGAAGGGAGGTCAGGGGTGAGAAACATGAGTCGGTTGGCAGATCAGCAGATTTCCGTTTGGCTAGGAAATCGGCGTGGAATCAGCATGATCGGCATGGGATTGCTGGCTTGTATGCTGCCACTCGCCATCGGATTTGTCAGCGCCAAGATGAATCCCACCATGAGCCAGCAGGGAGCCATATTGCTGGCACTCGTTTTTCCGGCCTTCCTGCTGGCGATCCTGCAATCGCGGCTACTGATTCCTTACACACTGGCAGTGTGGGCAGTAGGCCCGGAAATCCGCCGCATTGCGGATTGGATGGAGGGAACATATCACTCGGTTTCCTTGTTGAGCGTGGCACCGCTGCTGGTAAGCAGTATGTTGATTATTCCTGTGTTGCGAGGCATTCATCAGGCGGAAAAACCCTTGACCCGAATTGCTGTATTTTTCGGCATAGAATTGGCCTACGGAAGTGTGGTCGGGTTATTCAAAAATGGTATTGTTTTTGCTTATGATTTAGCCAATTATGTGGTTCCTTTGATCCTGTTGCCTTATCTTGCGATTAAGCCCATGAAGGCGAAGGAGCTGGACCGACTGCTGTATTCATATGCCAACATTGCTGTTCTTGTGGCAATTTACGGCATTATCCAGTACTTGACGGTGCCTCCGTGGGATGCATTTTGGATGAATCATGTAGAAATGAATTCCATTGGTGTTCCAGAACCACTTCAAATCAGAGTATTTTCTTCCATGAACTCGCCCGGTCCCTGCGCTATTTTCCTGGCGATGGCACTTGTACCCATGCTAATGGAAAAACGTTGGCGCGGCACTTTGGGATGGATCGGAATCCTGCTGACGGTCGTTTGTCTCTTAATCACGCTGGTACGTTCAGCCTGGCTAATTGCCTTCGTCATGTTGCTGGCTTACATTCTCAGTTCATCTTCCAAGGGAAAGTGGAAAACCTTGTTTCAACTAGCTATAGTTGGCCTTCTTCTCTACATCATTGTTCCAAAACTTCCAGGGGCAGAAGGTTTGGTGGCTCGTATGCAGACGCTGACGGATATTCAGCAGGATCATTCGTACAATGAACGTTTGGATTTACTGCATACGATGCTTCCGGCGATTGCTGGCAATCCGGTCGGGCAGGGAATCGGGAGTGTAGGAATCGGAACGAAGCTTGATAACGGCGGCGATCTCGGCGAACTTGGGATTATGGATAATGGATATATCGCCATTTTCCTCACCTTCGGTATTTTCGGGGCATTCTTTTTCTTCGGTGGTCTGTTCGTTATCATCAAGCGCCTTCTCGCCCGTATTGCCGAACGAGATGCCAGTCAGCCTTATATCAGACTGGCGTTGGCTACGTGGGCCGGAGCTGTAGCCAGTCTCATATCAGATAATGGTTTCCCCGGTATGCGCGGCTATCTGATCTGGATGATGATCGGAATAGGACTATGGGCAAAAGATGTCATCGCGGAAAGAAGGTAAAGGCTGTGCAAAACTTACAAGCATTATCCGCACCTGTCCGGACACTATGGTCCACAGTGATTCGGTTTGCCAAAAGCAAGGATAACAGCTCTGCAGCAGTAAAAACGATGATATTCAGTATGCTGATTCTCGTCGTGAATATGCTGACTGGTGTGCTAACGGCACGATTCCTGGGTCCTACTGGACGCGGGGAACAGACAGCGATGGTGAACTGGTCCCAATTTCTCGCCTTCTGCATGAGCTTCGGTGTCCCGTCTGCATTGATTTACAATGCGAAAAGGAAACCGGAGGAAACGGGCAAGCTGTATGGTCTGGCCTTGCTGCTGGCTACCATGTTCGGGGGCTTGGCGACACTCGTCGGAGTTTTTCTAATTCCTTATTGGCTGCGCTCTTTTTCTTCATCGGTCATACTTTTCGCGCAGTGCTCCATGATGATGTGTCCGCTCATAGCGATTTCACAGATCAATAATGCATTGCTTCAAGTTCGCTCGGAATATAAGCAGTACAATTTATTCCGGTATCTGGTACCGCTGAGTACACTGCTGGGTCTGGCGATTCTGATCTTAACCGGAAATATGAATCCGTACACCTCGGCATTGGCCTATTTACTGCCAGGCTTGCCGATTTATATCGGTGTCACGATACGAATGATTCGGCTGTACAAACCAAAGGTAAAGAACAGCTGGACGCAATTTAAAAATCTCTTTACCTACGGTATGGGTTCATACGGAAATGATCTCATGGGGCAGGTTTCCACTTATATTGATCAGATTTTGATTGCGGGTCTGCTCAGACCCGCTGATCTCGGTTTATATGCAGTAGCGGTCAGCTTGGCCAGGATGGTGAATGTATTTTCTACCTCAATCATTGTCGTGCTGTTTCCCAAAGCCTCTGGTCTGAATAAGGAAGAGGCGGTGGCCATAACATTTCGGGCATTTCGAGTGACATCAACGGCAACCTTTCTGGCTGCGGTGATGCTGATGCTGATTGCTCCGTTCGTATTTACATTGTTATATGGTCAAGAGTTTAAACAAGCGCTCACGGTATTCCGGTTCTTGGTGCTTGAGGTTGCTATCAGTGGAGGGACCATGGTGCTGGCACAACAATTTATGGCGTTGGGTAAGCCCAAACTGGTTACCATTCTACAGGGTGTCGGATTGGCGCTCGTCATTCCATTGCTGTCCATACTCGTGCCGAGATATGGATTGACGGGTGCAGGGATAGCAATGCTGTCTTCGGGGATTCTACGGTTCATTTTCATTTTATGTAATGTTAAATTCGTTCTAAAAATGAAGATTCCAAGACTGCTTATTTCCAAACAAGATTTTCAATGGCTCCGATCAACGATGTCGCACTACATCCGGAAAAAGCCAGTTAACGGTTAGATAAAGAAGGAGGCACCCGCTAATGAACCACATGTCTAGCGTTCCCGCGGACAACCGGATATCCGTAGTTATTATCGCTCAGGATGATGGCACTCGAATCACAGCCGCCATTAAATCCTGCAAGCCCTTTGCGGACGATATCGTCGTCATTGACGGAGGGAGCAAGGACAATACGATTCAGGTAGCTGAATCCTTGGGCTGTCGGGTGTTTTCTAACCCGTGGCCCGGTTATGCCAAGCAGCGCATGTTTGGTGTTGAAAAAGCGGAATTTGATTGGATATTCCTGATTGATACGGACGAAGTAGTGGATGCAGAGTTGCTTGGAGACTTGTTGAAAGTAAAGGAAACGCTCCACGATCCGGCCAAAGCATATTCCGTATTCCGGATTGGAGATTTTCTCGGCAAATGGATGAACAAAGGTGAATACCTGGTTCGTTTGTACAATCGGCGTATTTATGGCATTACGAATAGTCTTGTTCATGAAATGCCGGATGTAGCCTCTTCCCAGATTGTCAATCTGGAGGGCGTGTTATGGCACTACGGCTTCCGCAGCATCAGTGATCATATGACCCGTTTTAACAAATATACAGATCTGGAAGCAGAGACGGCATTTAACAAAGGAAGATCCTTTCGGATTACCAGACTGTTGTGGCGGCCTCCTGCCCGCTTTGTGCAGAAGTATTTTGTCCAAGGCTTATACCGCAAGGGATTGGCGGGTTTTGCCGTAGCAGTATTCTGGGTGATGTATGAGTTTCTCGTCTGCTTCAAGCATTATGAGCTAACCAAGCGGAGAAAAAAGATAGAAATCGTGGATGACGGACATACCGAGCAGAAAGGAGAAACCAGCTATGTCGTACAATAACGGATTTCGTATTGCGGCAACGGGGCTGAGCTGGCCGTCCTTGCAGCCAGGAGGCCTCAACACATATTTCAAATCCATCTGTGAGCAGCTTACGTTAGAGCGCAATACGCTGGATGCTCTAATTTGTAGTGACGAGCAGCCGCAGGCGCCCGACCGTATTCGGATTCATTCGATTGGCAGCAAGCAGCAATCCATGTGGAAGCGTCGAGAGCTAATGCAAAAATATGCAGCAGAGCTGTTTGACAAGCAACCGACGGATGTACTGTATTCCCATTTTGCTCCCTATGGTGTCGGACCGGCGCTGGAGGCGAAAAAAAGAGGAATCCCGGTAGTTACCACCTTTCACGGACCGTGGACGGAGGAAATGAAGATTGAAGGACAGGGTATCAAGCATTTTCTAAAAACGACGTTGGCTAAATCCATTGAAATGAAGGCCTACGGTCTGTCGGATAAATTTATAGTGCTAAGCGAAACTTTTCGGGATATTTTGCATGAGCACTATAAGGTTCCACTTAGCAAAATTCATATTATTCCTGGTGCGGCGAATGTAGAAAGGTTCCACCCGGCAGAGGATCAAGAAGCGGTACGGAAGCGCCTGAATTTGCCGCAAAATGCGACGATTGTGCTAACCGTTCGTCGTCTTGTTAATCGAATGGGACTACTACAGCTACTGGAAGCATGGCGACGAGTAACCGAGCGTCATCCTGATCATGTGTTGCTGATTGGAGGAAAGGGCCCCTTGATGGAGGAATTGGCTTCCAAGGTGGCGGAATACAATCTTCATAACCATGTAAGGCTGCTCGGTTATGTGTCGGATGAGGAGCTTCCACTGTACCACCAAGCATCGAATTTGTTCGTTGTACCCACACAGGCACTGGAAGGTTTCGGTCTGATCACAGTGGAGGCGATGGCCTCGGGACTGCCGGTGCTGGCGACTCCTGTGGGTGGCAACAAGGAGATTTTAAGAGGATTCCGTCCCGAGCTTTTGTTCAAGGGAACGGATAGTGAAGCCATTGCTGAAGGGTTGCTGCGTGTGCTGGATCATCGTGAACTTCTACCGAATGCAAGGGAATGCCGGGACCATGTCCTGAGCAGATATACATGGGGACATGTAGCGGAGCAGGTGGAAGAGGTGTTCCGACAGGTCCTTGATAGAAAGGCGGCGGCGAAATGATGAGAGTAGCTTATATTGACCATACGGCAAGATGGAGCGGCGGCGAAGTCGCTTTGTACAACATACTGACGAATATCGGGGAACATATCGACCCGCTCGTTATTTTGGCAGAGGAGGGCGATTTAGCAGATCGGCTTCGGCAGCGTGATATTGATGTGCGCATCGTTCCATTGGACGATTCGATTCGCAATCGGGGACGGAATGCCGTGAATCTAGGTGCACCGGCAGCAGCTTTTCGTTTGCTGGCTTACGGTAGAAAACTTGCGCCCTTGCTGCGTGAGGAAAAGGTCGTGTGCGTTCACACGAACTCGCTCAAGTCTGCACTGTATGGTACAGTAGCCGCCAAATCGGCGAAGCTGCCCTTGATCTGGCATATCCGTGACCACATCGGTCCGCCGTATCTGAAGCCGATTGTGGCCAAAGGGATTCGGCTGATGTCCCGCTTTTTGCCCAACGGAGTGATTGCTAATTCCAAGTCCACGCTGAGTGCGTTGGAGTTACCCCCGGACAAAAAGACGCTTGTCGTTTATTCCGCTTTTGCCAAAGCAATTACAGCACGTGACACGGCTGCCCATGTACGTGGTGATGACTCGTTTAACGTCGTATTGGTCGGCAGATTGGCGGAATGGAAGGGACAGCATATTTTACTGGAAGCAGCACGCTCCTTTTTACCGGATCAGCGCGTGAAATTCTGGCTGGCTGGAGATGCGTTGTTCGGAGAAGAGGAATACAAGCAACGATTAGAGTCCATGATGCGCGAATACGGGTTGGCTAACGTCAATCTGCTGGGACACGTCGATGACATTCAAGGCCTGATGCAGCGTTGTGATTTGCTGATTCATACCTCTATTACACCAGAACCATTCGGTCAGGTCATTATTGAAGGCATGGCTGCGGGTCTCCCCGTGATTGCCTCCAATGAGGGTGGACCCAAGGAAACGGTGGTACCCCATGAAACCGGGCTGCTTATTGAACCGGGTGATCCGGCTAAGCTGGAAGCAGCCATCCGCTGGATGTTGGAGCATCCACAAGAACGTCAGCAGATGGGTGAGAGAGGGATGGAACGGGTCAAGAAGCATTTTGTCATCGAGAACACAGTTAAGGATATAGTTCATTACTATAAGGGTTTGTTGGCAGGAGTCTGACCGACATTCGCGTTAAAGGATGATTCAGATGAAAATAGCGATAGCGCACGATTACTTAATCCAAATGGGCGGAGCGGAAAGGGTAGTAGAGGTATTCCACGATATGTATCCGGAGGCTCCTATCTTCACAACGGTGTTCAGCGACGACCGCCTGTCGCGTAACTTGAAGGATGCGGATATTAGAGCCACTTGGCTACAAAAAGTCCCAGGAGTGAAGGACAACTTCAAAGGAGTGCTGCCGCTGTATCCCATTGCTATCCGTGATTTTGATTTTAGGGATTTCGACATTGTTTTAAGCTCCAGCAGTGCATTTATGAAAAGCATCCAGGTACCCAAACATACGTTTCACATTTGTTATTGTCACACACCGATGCGGTTTGCCTGGGATTACGATACATATATGGCCCGGCAGTCCAAATCCAACCTGCTCAAAAACATGCTCAAGCTGTACATGAACCGGTTGAAAACATGGGATGCCAAAACTTCTCGCAACGTAGACCAGTTTGTCGCCAACTCTTCGGTTGTTAAACGAAGAATTTTGCACTATTACCAAAGGGATTCGGATGTGATTTTCCCACCTATTAATACATCCCGTTTTAAACGCGCTACAAACATCGGTGACTATTACCTAATCGTATCCCGATTGGTGTCCTACAAGCGCATCGATCTCGCGATCGAAGCATTCAAACGTAACGGTCTCAAGCTGCGCATTGTGGGTGAAGGGCCGGACCGTAAACGACTCGAAGGTATGGCTGCCCCGAACATTGAGTTCCTCGGCAGGCTTGAGGATGAAGAGGTTAACAAGCTGATGGCAGAATGCCGAGCGCTCGTTTTTCCGGGTGAAGAGGACTTCGGTATTACGCCTTTGGAGGCGAATGCGGCCGGACGGCCTGTCATCGCTTTTCAGGGTGGGGGAGCGCTGGATACGATTGTTCCTCATGTGAACGGCGTATTTTTCCGCAAGCATCAAGTAGAGGATGTGCTGGAGGCCGTCGAAAAGGTTGAGCAACATGCGTGGAATGTGGACGATATCATTACCCATGCCCGCAAATTTGATGAAGAAAACTTCAAGGATCAATTAAAAAAGTATGTAGAACAAGCCTATGTGAACTTTCTAAAAGGAGGATGAACGGAATGAAGCTGGCTGTAATCGGTACTGGATACGTTGGGCTCGTCTCGGGTGTATGTTTTGCGCAAAAAGGTAATGAGGTGATTTGTGTCGATCTGGAGCAGCACAAAATCGACATGTTGAACCGGGCAGAATCTCCGATTTATGAACCGGGTATTGAGGAATTGATCGCGTTGAATCTGGAAGCAGGCCGGTTGGAGTTCACCTCGGATTTGGCCGATGCGGTACGCCGCTCGGATATCGTAATTTTGGCGGTAGGTACCCCTTCTCTGGCTAACGGCGAGGCGAATTTGTCATACATTGAACAGGCGGCCGCTGATGTTGGGAAAGCCATGAACGGGTATAAGATTATTATGACCAAGAGTACTGTACCTGTCGGAACGAACGAAAAGATTAAGGACGTGTTGGCTCGTCACACGAGTTTGTCTTTCGATATCGTCTCCGCGCCGGAGTTCCTGAGAGAAGGCTCAGCCATCAATGATACGCTTTATCCGGATCGCATCATTATTGGTTTGGACAATACAGGATTGCGTGAAACCATGGTCACTCTGCATCAGGTGTTCACGGATAAAATCTATGTGACGGATATCCGTAGTGCTGAAATGATCAAATACGCGTCCAATGCGTTTCTGGCAACTAAAATTTCGTTCATTAACGAAATCGCTAATATTTGCGAAAAGGTTGGCGCCGATGTAACCTGTGTGGCTGACGGTATGGGGATGGACAAACGGATTGGCTCCTCTTTCCTACAAGCAGGGATTGGGTATGGTGGCTCTTGCTTTCCAAAAGACACAAATGCGCTTATCCAAATTGCAGGTAATGTAGACTATGAATTTAAGTTATTGAAATCGGTGGTCGAGGTGAATACCGACCAGCGCTTTATGATTGTATCCAAGCTGCGCGAATCGCTGGGTCAACTGAACGGTGTGTCCATTGGCATTTGGGGCCTCGCCTTCAAGCCAAATACAGATGACATCCGCGAAGCTCCAGCACTGGAAATCGTAGAAACGCTCATTCAGGCAGGCGCTATTGTCAAACTGTATGATCCCATTGCGATGGATAAATTCAAGGAGCGCGTGGATCACCCGAATATTATGTGGTGCTCATCCCCACAGCAAGCCGCTGAAGGTAGCGACGCTGTGTGCCTGTTGACCGATTGGGAAGAGTTCAAAAAAGTCGATCTCGTACAACTGGCCTCCATTTTGCGCAAGCCGGTTCTCATTGACGGTCGTAATGTATTCGCTGAGGAACAGATCCAAGGCTCCGGGCTGGAATACTACTCCGTGGGTCGTCCGCGGATGAGTGGGTGGAATCGGGATAAAGTGGAAGTTTAAAAGTGACAGATTAAAAAGTGACTGTGGCGGTGTTGGAGGCGCTGAAGGCGCTGCGCGTGCAGATTGTTCTTCCGATTGCTGTTACCCCCGGATTTTCTGGATTATATAAAACATTCAAAGGTTAAAATCCGGGGATAAAGGCAAACGCTGACGCTTCTTCAGAACAATTCTGCCCGCTCCACTGCTTTTCGCCGTGGAGTCACAATTTTTAAACTCCCACCTTATGGGGGGAGTAGAAGGGCAGATCAGAAGGAGCGGCGCGGTTGAAGCCGCTCCTTCCGATCAAGTACGCCATTGCGGTTGCCGAAGGCAATCTGGGCAAGGCGTTACGAAACCTCGATTACTTGAAGCTTGCAAGCACAGCGGGCAAGCTTTGAGTAATCGAACGTCTTACAGGCTGACCGGACTTAATAATGTCCGGTCGTGCCTTTTGCAATAAACGGTATGATCGGCATGATGCATTTTTGAGTAGCGCAGGGATGGATTTGAATCTGGAGAAGCGGAGCGTTCGCCTTTGACTTGGGATTCTTACATATAAATGTCTTACACAATCCAAAGAATCCCACGGCAACAGCGATCGTAAGATCAAATCCAGTCCGTAGCGGGTAGTCAACTCATCATTCAGAACGATCATCCAACCAATATAGAGAGGAAGTGGAGAGTTATGAAGCTCGTACTTTTGTCTGGTGGTTCCGGTAAAAGATTATGGCCTTTGTCCAACGATTCCCGTTCCAAACAATTTTTGAAGGTACTGGAGAGCCCAGAGGGGATTTCGGAATCCATGGTACAGCGGGTATGGAGACAATTGGGAGACAACGGATTATCAGAATCCTCGTTTATTGCGACAGGGAGAGCACAGGTCGAAATGATCCAGAGTCAGGTCGGGCCGAATACGCGCATCATTGTTGAGCCGGAACGCAGAGACACCTTTCCTGCGATTGCGCTGACAGCGACTTATCTATATTCCATTGCTGGTGTTTCCCCTGATGAAATTATAGCTATTTTGCCTGTAGATCCTTATGTTGAGGATGCTTTCTTCGCTTCCGTAGCCCAGCTGGAACATACACTCCAGGAGAGTGAAGGCAAGCTTGCTTTAATCGGGGTTGTCCCTTCCTATCCTTCAGAGAAATATGGTTACATTATTCCGAAAAACGATGCCACCCAAGGTAGCACTGGCTACCGCGAAGTGAGCCATTTTCAAGAGAAACCCGACCGGGAGCAGGCGGAGCGTCTGATTGAACGCAATGCTCTATGGAACTGCGGGGTTTTTGCATTCAAATTAAGTTATTTGCTGGATATCTTGGCATCCAAGGGTTTGCCGCTGAATTATGAAGAAATGCAAAAGCAATACGCATCTCTGGAAAAAATCAGCTTTGACTATGAAGTAGTCGAGAAGGAAAAGGATATCGTAGTTCTTCCGTATGATGGTTTTTGGAAGGATCTGGGCACCTGGAATACGCTCACAGAAGAAATGTCTAATCAACAAGTGGGCAGAGGTGTAGTAACGGAGGATTGCGTCAATACGAGTCTTATTAACGAGTTAGACATTCCTGTGGCGATCATTGGAACGAATGATCTGATTGTAGCCGCTAGCCCGGATGGTATTCTTGTGACCAATAAGGCTGAAAGTCCTCGCATTAAGGAAGTGCTCAAGGCTCATGATCAGCGTCCAATGTATGAAGAACGTCGTTGGGGGCAGTATCGGGTTGTCGATTATGTCAAGTATGACGAGGGTAACGAGGTATTGACCAAACGAATCCGCGTACGGAAAGGCAAAAATATCAGCTACCAGCTTCATTTCAAACGGAGTGAAATTTGGACCATTATTAGCGGTGAAGCGGAAATTATTTTGAATGAGAAGCTGCACAAAGTAAAAGCTGGTGATGTAGTTCGCATTCCTGAAGGAACGAAGCATAGCATTTTGGCTGTGACCGATGTGGATTTTATTGAGGTGCAGACTGGTTCTGAATTGGTTGAAGAGGATATTGTCCGCTTTTGTATGGATTGGAATGAAATTTCCCGTCACCAATTTATCTCATAATTGTTTTCGTAAAAACGAAAAAAAAGACGAATTCATGAAAATTCATAGCTCAAACTGTCGAAATTGGGCGAAAACCTGTAAATTCATGAACATGACCTATTAAATTTTGGTAAAAGAAAGTCGATACTTAGGGTAAGAAGGAATCCAAACTCCTTCCAACGATAAACGCAGCCCTGTCGAAAGGCAGGTACGCAAAGCTAAAGGGCCTTCTACAAGGATGGCAGCCTGGCTACCGAAAGGAAGAGCGAAAGTGAGATTCAATTTTATTCCTCTGTATCGACTGATACGTCATGTACTCCCCGTTGTTATGCTTTTTTCATTGTTGCCCGTCGGTTTTGGTGATTCTCTGTCTGTGGCGAATGCCGCTTCATTACAACCTGTTAATTCGGACGCTTCTATTCAGGCCCGTGAACTATACAATTATTTACTCAACATCTCAGGGGAAAAAATAGTCACCGGTCAGCATGATTATTTGGAAAGTCCGGATGAATTAAGTAACAAGGTCCAAAAAATCAGTCAGGCATATGTTGGTGTACACGGCTATGAGATGGGAGCTATCTCTGGTCAATCTGACGCTACGGAAGCAGCACAACGTAAAAATGTCGTCGATAGTGCTATCCATTGGAGCAGATCCGGTGGTATTGTGACGATGACTTTTCATGAAGCGCTACCGGGTAGGCCACTGACTTGGGCCAATGTACAGGCGAAAGTAAGTCAGACAGAGTTCAACAAATACGTGACCCCAGGTACTACGCAGTATAACCTCCTCATTGCCGATCTGGATAAGGTCGCTGTTTCGTTAAAGCAGCTTCGTGATGCAGGGGTTCCGGTTTTGTGGAGACCTTACCACGAAATGAATGGTGACTGGTTCTGGTGGGGAAACAAAACTAATTTCAATCAGCTATGGAATATCATGTACGACCGTTTTACAAACACACATCAATTGAACAATCTGCTGTGGGTATGGAGTCCGAATGCGCCCAATTCGTATACTGTCCCGTATACCCCGAAATACCCGGGAGATGACAAAGTGGACATTTTGGCAGTAGACATTTACAACAATGATTTTAAGCAAAGTCATTATGAAGGTCTGCTCGGGCTGGCACGGAATAAGCCGATTGCCATTGGGGAGCACGGTGAGATGCCTAGTTCTGAGGTGTTGCAGGCTCAGCCTAAATGGGTATATTCCATGACTTGGGGCAAGATGCTGACCGAGAATAACACAACAAATCAAATACAGGATTATATGAATGATTCGAAGAGTTTGACACGGGATGATGTGAAGAATGGGCTGGCAGCAATCGAACAACCTGGGACAGATGTACCGACCTTACCGGACGAGGGACAAAGTGAGCCTATCCCGGCTCCGACTCCTCCTTCCGTTCCTGATGTGGTATATGTGAACGGGCTGCAGGGCGAATATTTTAACAATATGAATTTGAATGGAAGTCCTGCTTTGATCCGTACAGATAGCAAGCTGGACTACAACTGGCGCGCCAATGCAGCTGATCCAAAGGTGAATGCCGATCAGTTCTCGGTTCGCTGGACGGGTAAAATCAAACCACAATATAGCGAGACCTATACGTTCACAACGATATCCGATGATGGTATTCGCGTATGGGTAGACGGCAAGTTGGTGATTGACAGCTGGTTCAAACAAAGCTGGACGGAGCGTAAAGGCAGTATTACTTTGGAAGCAGGCAAAATGGTAGATTTAAAAGTGGAATACTATGATGAAAAAGGCGACGCAATGGCACGTCTTATGTGGGAAAGTCAGCATGAAGCGAAAGCGGTGATTCCCGGAAACGCTTTGTTTCTTCCTTGATTGATACTCTTTCCCGGTCCAAAAATTTGAGGAGAGAGGGTGGATCATATGATAAAAAAATGGTTATCCCATAGGTATACAGTCGTTTTATCTGGACTATTAGCGGTCGTAGCTATAGCGATGATTGCTTGGTTTATATACACGCCTTCAAGAAGCGCAGAATTGCAGACGGATAAAGTAGCGGCTGCCAGTCCAGTATGGAAGCTGGGTCAGAGGGATGACTCTTCAGCGGAATTCAAAGGTGTGGTCGGTAGGGATAATATCGATATTTCTACAGCAGCTGCCTCTACCGAATCGTCTGCTAAAGGAGCACTGTCAGCGTTGTCGGTAGCAGAAGAGAGTACAACAGTTCCGGTATTGCTCAGCAGTGGAGATATTCCTCCCGGTTTGAATGCGTCCACGAACCCTGAACTGACACTTCAGTATAAGCTGAATCAGATACCTCCCAATGGTATGATATTCCGTGTTCGGATTTTGGATGCGGGCAAAGCAGTCCCGCAAATGGCTGTATTTTCAAATCATCAGCTGTCCGGTATTATTCAGATTGCCGGGGTATCCGGTACTGGGAGTGCTTATAATTTCAAAAACAACTACGAGTTATATATACCCAAAGAGCAATTGCAAAGCGGTGTTAACGTACTCAAGCTAAAGACAGCGCGCTGCCTATACTGCTCCTCTGCAGAAGATAAAAATGTGTGGTGGACTTGGGATGACTTGAGCTTGGAGACGTTAGCTTCACCTGCGGTCGAACCGGTACACGGTAAATATATACTGACCGGAACAAATGTGAACAATAAAGAATTTTATTATGATCAGGGTGCAGTTAAGCATTTACCATACGTTCTCAAGTGGCTGGGCATTGCTTATAGTGGCAACGTCATGAGGGTCACCTGTGCCAGTAATGTGGGCAAGGCATGTACAGACGTGGATGATTACTATCAAACGTTAAAGCAGTATAATATGCAATCGTCTGCTTTGTATTTATATACAGGTGATATTAAGCTGCAAAAAGATGGTTCTCTGCCAGAGACGGCCAAGCAAAAGTTGCGCGATTATGTAAAAAAATACGGTTCTTATCTTCAATATTATGAAGTAGATAACGAACCTGGATTATTTAATCGCTCCAAGGCGGTAAACCTGGCTGTGGCCAAGTGGTTGAATACAGAAGGCAAGCAATTGGCACCGCATCTCAAAACCGTAGCACCGGGCTGGGCCTACTGGCCAACGTACTCTACCAAGGCGTGCAAAAATCAAACCAGTGGTACGCAAAAATGCGGTGACCCAGATGGATGGGAACGGGACCCAGAGCAGCGTAAACAGCTGGAGGAAGTTACCGACCTGACCAATGGACACGCCTATGGTGAATCGTATAATGAAGAGGGCGGCGGCAGCTTCGTCCAAAATTTGAAAACCTTCGGCGGTTCCAGCAACGGACTGGCGAAGAAGATGCTGAACACGGAGTTCGGTACCAACGATACACATCGGGACAATCCCGATTACGGGGCTAGTCAGCCACAAGCGGCCGCATTCGACCGGATTATGCGTTCGCAAATCGGGTTTGCCGATATGTTTATCCAGCACGCTGCTTTTTATAAAGATTATACGCTGTTTAAAACAGGCTTCGATCTGCAAAGTCATAACCCGGCCAACACAGAAATTTATCCGTTCGGGCAAGGACAGGACACCCGCGTTAAGATCATGAGACGCTTGAGCTTAGCCTATGCCACCCATGGAAAACCTCTGACTTATACAGTGCTGAATCCAGAGGATACCAAGGATAAGATGGTGTATGTTCGTGCGGTGGATACGTCCATGCTTAAACCGCTGGCAGGTAGCGGCGCTACTTCAGACAAATTGCTGGTGAATCTAGTGAATTTCGAAGCTACCCCGCAGACCGTTCGTGTACGGGTAACGATGCCGAAAGCCGGTTTGTACACGGGTGAACGTTTTGGAGCGGGTTCTACTTACAGTCAGGCACAGCGTTCCATATCAGGGCTCAAGGCTTCTCCTGCTCTTGATTTTGAAGAAAAGCTGGGTCCTGGCGAAGCGGTACAATATATTTTGGAATTAAAAAGTACAGATCAGACCGCAGCTTCAGCCCCAACAGGGGTGAAGGCTGCCTCTGTTCAGGATGGGGCGGTAAAGATTAATTGGCTTCAGGCAGAAGGCGTATCTTCCTATGATGTGCTGCGTGCTGACGGGACCGACGGGGCCTATCAGGTGATTGCCTCGCAAGTAGCGGGAAGCACGTATACAGACCGCACAGTAAAAGCTGGAGGCCACTATGTCTACAAAGTCCGGGCGACCGGAGGCACTCAGGTTTCCCAGGCAGCCGAGGTCGCTTAATAACAGATCGGAATGTATATAGGACCTGAGTTAACGAATACCTAACATCATTTCGAAATAAAACAAAAAAGAACCTATCAGGAGAAAATAGGACCTGACAGGTTCTTTTTTGTTGGAAAATCGTTCTTATTTGCCAATACTTTACGTATAATGAAGAAAAAAATAAGAAAATCCTTTTATATTCTCGTCATAAGACGACAACATTGCAGGTATGTATTCATATATAATAGTTTTGTTCATGACTATACATACATGGTTTTGTGGGAAATCTCTTTCCGGTGACCAAGAATAATAAAGCGAGGTTAGTGCTGAATGAACAAGGAGACAGAATTAGGGGTGAACAACCCTCTTTTTCAAAACAACGTACGGAAAGTAGACAAAGCCGCTATCGACTTGGACATCCGGGACATTTTGCTTCAATGTGGGTTCACGATGCCAGAATGGCTAGAAAACGACGCTGATGGAACCACATACCGGAAGGACAAGCGCGTGTAAATTCCACCGGCTGGTCCTACTTGAGCGAGACGTGAAGCAGTCGGCCGCTTTCTTTATTCCATCATTCGTTCCATTCGGACAAATGCAATAAAACGTTTGGCTTCTTCCTCGGACAAGGTACGTCCGTCAATGGTCAGGTTGAAACGTTGCAGAATATCCTCGTCGGACAGTTCAAGCTGGTCCACAAATTCCCTCACTTCTGAATCCAATATTGCCGCCGGATGGCTCGTACGTCCCACCAAGTAGTCAATCGTCACCCCGAAAATATCAGCGAGCTTGGTCAGGATCTCAAAATCTGGCTTGCGCCTATTTTTTTCATAGTGAGAAAGAGCTGCCCGCGTAATTCCGAGGGATTGCGCTAGTTCCTCTTGTTTTAATCCCTTATGTTCTCGTAATTCAGCGATGCGGGTGCCATAATTCATCTGTTTTTCCTCCTGAAGGCAAGGTTAAGAAAGGTAAAAAAGCAATTTTACGCTTGACAAGATACGTTTTGTATCATAAATTAGTTATGTAAGTTACATAACGTATCTTTATTTCATAGTTTTCACTTATGTCTTCGTTTATATACCCTAAGAGGCCACCGATTATTGAGCATTTTGTGCTTATTCGCTGGCTAGACCTTCTATGCGCTATTATACAACATTTTACTATAGATTAGAGGGTCATGCATCGTTCTTTTCCCCGTTATGCAGAGGATCAGTACAAGCGTTATTGCATCGAAAACAAGTCAATCAGGGAGGACTGGTCTTGTGCAGTTGAAAGAGTACATCCGTTTGATCCGTAAAAGAATGTGGTTGATTGGTAGCATCGTACTGCTGGTATGTACTGTAGTGGGCATAAAAAATGTATATTTTACCCCGCAGATTTATGAAGCTACCGCAAAGCTCATTATCAACCAGACGCCACGACCGGATCGTGCAGGTGTCGTTGATTACAGTGTAGTTCAAACGAATATAGCCTTAACGAACTCCTATAAGCAAATTATGATCTCCTCGGCGATTATGGATCAGGTGGTCGCCAGCTTCCCCGACCTTAAGGTCACTCCGTCAGCTTTGGCGCAAAAATTAAGAGTGAACACCGCAGGTGATTCACAGGTCATGGATGTAACAATCCGCGATTTATCGTATACGAAGGCTGTGAAAACCGTCAATGCGGTAGCCAAAGTATTCAAACGGCAAATTCCCTCTATCATGAAAATGGACAATGTCACCATCCTAAGCGAAGCCAGTCTGAATGATCCAGCAGTTCCCGTGAACAGTAATCCCGCTATACAGATATTTATTGCTTTTGTCACCTCTTTATTGTTGGGAATCGGCTTGGCATTTTTGCTGGAGGTACTGGATGATACATTTAAGAATGAAGAGGATATTGAAAAAGAACTCGGTCTGCCTACCCTATCCCTGATTACGAAAATGAAAAAAGAAGATAAACGCTCTGACAGCTCGACTACAACTCCTAAACAGGTAGGTGAAGGGCAATATGCCGCGATTAATCAATAATCAGCTCGTTACATCCCTACATGCTCAGTCTTCCGTTTCGGAGGAGTACCGCATGCTTCGTACTAACATCCAGTTTTCTTCTATAGACGAGCCGATTGAGGTTATGATGGTGGCGTCCGCTCAGGCGGGTGAAGGCAGAACGGTCACGATTAGCAATTTGGCTGTAACCTATGCGCAAGAGGGGAAAAAGGTGCTGATTATGGACATGGATCTGCGTCGTTCCTCTTTGCACCATATGTTTGGTTTGCGTAATCATACAGGGCTGACACGGGTGCTTGCCAATCAACAGGCATGGCAGGATGTGGTTCAGGAAACCGGGATTGACCATCTGCATGCAATTACAGCCGGACCGAACCCGCCCAATCCGTCCGAGATGCTCAGTTCCCGCAGAATGAATGCTCTGCTGGTTGAGCTAAAAGAACATTATGACGTGATCTTAATGGATACGCCGCCGTTGCTGTCCTTTCCGGATGGCTTAATTATAAGCGCTATGTGTGACGGAGTCATTCTGGTGGTGCAGGCAGGGAAGGTCAAAAAGGATGTCGTCAAGAAAGCAAAAGCGAATTTGGAAAGAGTAAAGGCGCGCATTCTGGGTGTCGTACTTAATAATGTGAAGCGTTCGAATACCCGCGCCGAGAGGGGTATGGAGGAACGCAATCTGACATGAATAAAAAGGAGGAAAATGAGAGTATATAAAATTCTTTTAACAATGTATAAGTGATACTTATCAATATGGAGCGAGGTGATGAGACGTGTCTTCTTCCCGCTCGAACGAGGCCGAAGTGCTGGGCGCGTCAGTGGATGTATATTCGGTCGCTCATGGGCTTGAACGGCGGCAAGGATGGAACGTATACCCGTTCGTGAAGCGAAGCATGGATATTATATTGTCTTTCATTGGAATCATCGTGCTATGCCCGGTATTTCTGCTTGTCATTTTGCTGATTAAGCTGGAGGACCCAAAAGGCAGTGCGTTATTTTATCAAGTACGTATTGGGAAAAATGAGCGTCCGTTTCGCATGATCAAATTTCGTTCCATGGTGTCTGATGCCGAGGCGAGATTGTCTGCACTGCTGGTGGAAAATGAAATTGAGGGTGCGATGTTCAAAATGCGGGACGATCCCCGAATTACCCGTGTGGGTCGCTTTCTTCGCAGAACGAGCATCGACGAGCTGCCACAACTGTTCAATGTACTGCGTGGGCAGATGAGTCTGGTAGGACCCAGACCCCCGTTGCCAAGAGAAGTCCATAATTACACAGTGAGGGATAAGCTGCGTCTGACGGTTACACCAGGCTGCACCGGTCTATGGCAGATCAGCGGTCGTAATCATCTAAGCTTTAACCAGATGGTAGAACTGGATTTGGAGTACATATCCAGACGCAGTTTCCGCACAGATATGATCATTATGCTGAAAACATTTCGTGTGCTGCTAGGCTCCAAGGATGCGTATTAAAGTCTTTCATTTTCACGAAGAAGGTAGGGGATAAGTATGGATCTTCATTCCAACATATATGTAGCAGGGCATAACGGACTGGTGGGTTCCGCTATTGTCCGAGCGCTTCAGAATGCGGGTTACCGTCATATTATTACTCGCACAAGCCGTGAGCTGGATCTACGCAATAAAGAGGCGGTAGATCATTTTTTTGAAACAGAGCCTGTGGATTATGTATTTCTGGCAGCGGCCAAAGTTGGTGGGATTTTGGCGAATAGCGAATATCCGGCTGATTTTATCCGTGACAATCTGCTTATACAAACGAATGTGATTGATGCGGCGTACCGGGCGAATGTAGGCAAGCTGTTATTCCTCGGCTCTACCTGTATCTATCCTAAATTTGCTCCGCAGCCGTTGCGAGAAGAATATCTGCTTACGGGTGAACTGGAGCCTACTAATGAGGCCTATGCGATTGCTAAAATTGCCGGGATTAAAATGTGTCAGTCTTACAACCGTCAGTATGGAACCCGGTTTATTTCTGTGATGCCGACGAATTTATACGGTCCGGGCGACAATTTTGATCTCCAGACCTCTCATGTGCTACCTGCGCTCATCCGCAAGTTTCATGAAGCCAAGCTGAATCAATCTCCGACTGTAGAAGTATGGGGCTCTGGTACGCCGCGCCGAGAATTTCTTCATTCTGATGATTTGGCTGAAGCCTGTCTGTTCCTGATGAACAATTATGAAGGAAATGAAATTGTAAATATCGGCGTAGGTGAGGATATCTCCATTCGTGAGCTGGCTGAACGAGTGAAGAATGTAGTCGGCTATGAGGGAGAAATTACCTTTAACACCTCCGCTCCTGATGGAACGCCGCGTAAGTTGGTAGATGTATCCGGTATTTCCGGGCTGGGCTGGTCGGCGCGTATTTCACTAGAAGAGGGATTAAAGTCTGTGTATCAGGCATTTCAAGGCCTGGATCTGGTTGAACAATAAAAAACGGTGGGGGAATTGGAATGAAAAAAGCGCTGATCACAGGGATTACCGGACAAGACGGGTCCTATCTGGCTGAGTTGCTGCTGTCCAAGGATTATGAGGTATACGGGGTGCGCAGACGAACCAGCACACCGAACTTTGAAAATGTAGCGCATATCCAGAATGACATTCATTGGCTTTCCGGCGATATGACCGATCTGGCTTCATTGATCGAAGCCGTCCGTCAGTCCGACCCAGATGAGGTCTACAACTTGGCTGCTCAATCCTTTGTAGCGGCCTCGTGGCCGCAGCCGTTGGCTACAGGGCAGATTACAGCGCTATCTGTCACCAATATGCTGGAGGCGGTTCGAATTGCCAAACCGGAAGCGCGCTTTTATCAGGCGTCAAGCAGCGAGATGTTCGGTAAGGTGCTGGAGACACCCCAGACAGAAACGACTCCGTTTTACCCACGTAGTCCCTACGGTGTCGCCAAAGTGTACGGCCATTGGATTACAGTGAACTATCGCGAAAGCTTTGATATGTTTGCGTGCTCTGGCATTCTGTTCAATCACGAATCGCCACGCCGAGGACTGGAATTTGTAACGCGTAAGGTGTCGGATGCGGTAGCTCGTATCAAGCTAGGGTTGCAGCAGGAGCTGCGCATGGGAAATTTGGATTCACTGCGAGACTGGGGTTTTGCAGGCGATTATGTAAAGGCGATGTGGCTGATGCTTCAGCAGGATCAACCGGATGATTACGTCATTTCCACAGGAGAAATGCATTCTGTACGTGAACTGCTGCAAATTGCCTTTTCTCATGTAGGTTTAAATTATGAGGATTACGTCGTGATCGATCCTCAATTTGTCCGTCCGGCAGAGGTAGATTTATTGCTCGGCGATTGTGCCAAGGCGAAAGAAAGGCTGGGCTGGCGATTGGAAGTAGGCTTCGAGCAGCTCATTCATATGATGGTGGATACAGACTTGGAGCGGGTAAAAAGGCAGGCTGCAGTTGAAGCTTCTGTCGTCGTGTAAGAGATGGAGAGGCCACCCGCCTGAGCGGGGGGCTCTTCGCTGTACATGATTGCAGCTGCATTGACAGAACAGCAGGTTATAAGGCTGTGCGCAAGGTCATTTTTTAAGATGGAGTAAAACCTATGACATTAGTCAAAAAACGCGCCAAACCGCGCAGAAGTTTGCTGGTGAATACATCCTGGCTGTTCGGTGACAAAATGATTCGCATGGTGTTTGGCCTGGCAGTCAGCATCATCATGGCGAGAGTGTTGGGACCAGAGGAACTGGGAAAGTGGAATTATGCGGAATCCTTTTTCGGGATGTTTCTGATTTTCACGACCCTTGGTTTTGATTCTATATTAGTACGCGATCTTGTCAAAGACCCCAAGGATGAGCATGAGCTATTGGGGACGGCAGTTCTGCTGAAATTGGTAGGTACTCTGATAGCCATTGTACTGTCCTATTCCTTCATTTCACTGCTCAGACCGGAAGATAGTTCAGTGCGGTTGATCAATCTGATCCTGGCTACGGCCTCGATATTTCAATTGTTTGATATCATCGATTACTGGTTTCGTGCGCAGATGCTGTCCAAATACACGGTCGTTGCCAAGAATACCGCTTTTGTTCTCGGCTCCACCCTCAAAATCATTCTTTTGTTGTCCGGTGTTCCGATATGGTTGGTGGCGTTGTGTGCTCATGGAGAGTTTCTGTTGGGAAGCCTGCTGCTGCTGTATTTCTTCCATAAGGAAGGACGACGTGTGGACCGATGGACGTTCCGCTTAACCACAGCTCGGCGAATCATGAATCACAGCTGGCCGCTTATATTGTCATCCTCCGCTGTATATGTACAGGCACGGATCGATCAAGTCATTATCGGTGAACTGCTGGGGAATGTTGCGGTCGGGCAATACTCCGTTGCACTCCGACTCATCGAAGTGCTGGGCTTCATTCCGGTCGTTCTGACGACGGCTTATGCTCCGGTGGTGACGCGTTCCAAGCAGAAAGGAAGTGACGAATACAGACAGACATTGTCCAAGGTGTATCGGCTGATGTTTATATGCTTTCTTGTGACCTCGGTACCTTTATTTTTTCTATCCCAATGGGTAGTGGTTGTGCTGTATGGGAGAGAATTTACCGAAGCAGGTTCGCTGTTGTCTCTGTTTGCGATTCGTCTGTTTTTCACCAACTTCAGTGTTGCTAAAAGCTTGTTTATTACCAATGAAAATTTGTTTAGATACACGCTGCTGACCTCGGTGGTAGGGGCGGTTACGAATATCGCTTTCAATTACGCGCTAATCCCTTTGCTTGGTGTCCGAGGGTCGTTAGTGGCGACGATCTTGTCCTTTACGATATCTGTATTTCTATTAGATTTGCTGTTTAAGGAAGTTAAATCTAATTTGGGTTGGATGATGAAGTCCATCCTGACCTTTTGGCGTGTTCAAATTACAGTACCGAAAGTTGGAGAGAACAATCATGATACCCATTAAACCGTTTGTTCGGCATGAGGAACAGTGCCCGCATTGTGGAGGTAAGGTACGTGGTGGAGAGGTGCTGTGGCAGGGAATCCATGTATGTGTCAGTACTGCGTGTGAGGGGTGCGGACGCGAATATCTCGAGGACATGAGGGTCGGTCATGCCACGTATTCACCTTATCGTGTAGAAATGCCTGACTATATTTTGACCGGTGATGCGAAGTCGAGAAAATGGCTCGGAGAGCCTTTGCGGCAATCGTTGATGAATCCTTCCTATGACTTAGCAGTCGGCATGACCGTGCATAAAATGAAAGCTTCTACACGTGTAATCATCGTCAACACTATGGATTATTTGTATGGTCATGCGTTGCTCAAGCTGCTCAATGTGCAACGCGAATACGAGCAATCCCCGGACCTGGGAATTATCGTCATTGTGCAAAAGTCGCTGGAGTGGATGGTGCCAGCATATGTGTCTGAAATTTGGACGGTTGATGTGCCATTCAGCAGGGCACGTAACTTTTATCCTGTACTACATCACCGGATGATTGAGGAACTGATGCGTTTTGATGAGGTGTATGTCAGCCCGGCATATTCACATCCCAATCAGTTTGATATTGAGCAGTTTACAGGTGTCTCCCGCTATGACGAGGGGCGTGAGTCGGAGCCGCGCATTACCTTCGTATGGAGGGAAGATCGCTTGTGGAGCGGAAGCCATCATATCGCAAGAGCGGTACAGAAATTTCCGCAGCTCAAACGTGGGCTAAAACCGCTAATTTATCATCAGCGCAGTAAAATCATACGGCTGTTCCGCAGGCTAAAAGAAAGCTTCCCAGATCATCGTTTTACAGTCGCTGGACTTGGGCGTACCGGGAGCTTCCCGGCATGGATTTCTGATGAGCGTGTCACACGCTTCGATCGAGAAAGTGAGCTGCGGGTCTGCGAGGTATACGCAGCCAGCCAATTAGTAATCGGTATCCACGGCTCTAATATGCTACTGCCCTCTGCGCATGCCAGCATGACCATTGATTTGATGCCCAAGGACCGATGGGGGAATTACGCTCAGGATATTTTATTTCACGAAACGGATCACCGGCTTACAGCCTACAAATACCGCTTTGTGCCGATGGAATCGAGTGTGACTCTAGTGGCAGATATGGCAGCTGCCCAGCTCAAAGGGGCAGATCATTTTAATATGCAGATGACGGAGGAAAGGCAGCGTGAGCATTCAGGTTGGAGGGGAAAGGCCGCTTCGGGGCGGGTTTGATCTTCCGATCGCTGTTGACGAGGGATTCCCTGGATTGAATAAGCCCTGTAAGAGGTCGGAATCCCACGTCAAAGGCGAACGCTGACGCTTCTCCAGATTCAAACCCTTACCCTCCGCTACCCACCGCCGCCAAAAAAGAATTTCCCCCAGCCTCTAGGGTGGGAAAGGTAAGAGCCGTCTGGCGATAGCTTCCCTTATCGCCGCGAACGCCGGGCATGCATGCCCGTATAGGGCACACTCAGCACAGTTCTCTGTCAAGGTGACAGCGTTTGGTGGATAGCAATCTTTTAGCAGGCGACAATCTAGTCATCGTTAAGATCTTGTGGTCAGCCTAGCGGTAGTATAGGCATGCTTGCTTGTGAGCGTGCCATAACCGTACCAAGCTCTCAAGCTGTTCGACGAAGTCAACGCTCTGCATGCATCCGTGCTCGCGTATATCCGCGCAGCGGGGGGCACTTCATGCCCAGCATTCCCTTTTTTGAAATGAGGTGACTTTATAGACCCGGCGGTCAGTAGCGGAGCGGTCCATTTGAATCTGAAGAAGCGCTAGCGTTCGCCTTTGCAGTGGGATTCTTACCTCGGAATGTTTTATATATCCAGGAATCCCACTGCAACAGCGATCGGAAGATCAAATGGAACGCGCAGCGTTCTCTGAACCCTCCGTGCTCCATAACTCACCCAATATGAAATGGCAGGAGCCCTGATAATGATTCAAAAAATATTGTATCTCCGCAATTTTGCCAGCAAAGTGAACGGGGACTCATACAATTTACAGGAAGTCGGTTTGGGCAAAGCACTCGTTCGAAAAGGCTATGATTGCGATATTGTTTACTACAACGATCGTAAAGAAACCCATCTGGAACAGGTCTACCGTCACGAAGGATGCACCTTGCGTATTATCTGGCTCCACGGGTTTAAGTTCTTAAGCAACAGCATCTACAGAGATGTTCTCAAAGATTCTTTTCTGGATGCCTATGGTCTAATCATTACTACAGAATACAACCAGATCATGACCTATCTGCTTTCTCGCAAATGTCCTGATAAGCTGGCGTTGTATCACGGCCCATACCGAGATAACACGCACGCGCTGATCCGCAAACTGTACGATATTATGCTGCTGCCGAAGGTAGCAAAATCTCTACGCCGTACCTATGTCAAATCCGATCTTGCCAAGCGCTATTTGGAGAATAAAGGTTTTGACAACGTGGTTACGATTGGGGTCGGACTGGATCGCAGTAAAGTAGAGAGAGCATTCGATAGTGGCACCAGTAACAACAGTGAAGACATAAGCGGAGAACGTGAGGAAAACCGTGAGGTCGCGAATGAGCTGCGTCGAATCGGAGATCGTCCGGTGCTACTGTATGTTGGTGTATTGGAGGAACGGAGAAATATACGTTTTATGCTGACTACGTTCAAAAGGGTACTCCAAAAGTATCCTAGCTGCCTTTTGTTAATGGTCGGGGATGGACGGAAGGCGGACACAGACCGCTATTGGACATATGCTCATGAACTGGGAATAACGGACAGTATTATTCATTTTTCAAGAGTGGAGCAACGTCATCTGTGGCAGGTTTACGGAGCGGCGGATGTGATGCTGTTTCCGACCCAATACGATATTTTCGGTATGGTGCTGCTGGAAAGCATGCTGTTTCGCGTCCCGATTATCTCTTCGGTAAACGGGGGCTCGGTTACCTTGATTGAGGACGGAGTGAGCGGAGTGATGCTGAGAAGCTTTTCAGAAGAGGAATGGTCTGGTCGAATAGGCGATTTGCTGGATAATGCTGAGCTGAGACGAAGTATGGCGGAGAAGGCCTTCCTTACGGTCGAGCGTATGTCGTGGGATCGCATTGCGGATGAAATAGTAAGCCATCAAGGGATCAAACCTACGAGTTCGAACCACGCTATGCAATCAACGCAGGAAAGAGGGGCAACCACGTGAGCCAAAAGGTCAGCAGACAGATGAGCTCTTCTGTGAGCAAGGTGCTGATCATCCATAACTTTTATCAGCAAAGCGGGGGAGAAGACAAGGTTGTCGAGCAAGAATCAGCTATGCTGCGTTCCAGAGGAATAGAGACAGAGCATTACTATGTGCACAACGACAGCATTCAAAGCAGAGGGCTAGCGAACATGGCAAAGCTGGCGGTAGAGGCGGCATGGTCCCTGCCGGAATTCAAAAGAATCAAGAAGCTGCTTTTACAGGTGAAGCCAGATGTGGTGCATGTGCATAATTTTTTCCCGGTTATATCCCCTTCGGTCTATCATGCTTGTGAACGGCTGGGGATTCCGGTTGTCCAGACACTGCATAATTACAGGCTGATTTGTCCGGCGGCAACCTTTATGCGAGGGAATAAGGTTTGTGAAAAATGTCTGCACGGCACGCTGCTGCATTCCATCCGTCATGGATGCTATCGAGGTTCACAGCTTCAGACGATTCCGGTAGCGGCGATGATTAAGTTCAACGATCTGATCGGCACATGGCAGCACAAGGTAAGTCGCTATATTGCGCTGACGGAATTTGCACGGGACAAATTTGCCGAAAGCGGTATTCCACTGGATCGTATCGCGGTAAAGCCGAATTTTGTCCATCATAAAACAGTGAAAACCCAGTATGACCCGAATGATCGTTATTTATTGTTCGTGGGGCGGATTTCAGCTGAAAAAGGGGTTCGCAATCTGCTGCAAGCCTGGTCACAGTTGGAAGATCGGGATGGATTGAGCCTGGTCATCATTGGGGATGGTCCGGAAAAGGCTGAATTGGCCGCTGCTTATCCGCAGGAAGATGTTCGGTTTCTCGGTAAGCAGGATGGAGACACGGTACTGGATTGCATGAGCCGGGCCATGTATGTCATGGTGCCTTCCATTTGGTATGAAGGATTTCCCATGACCATTGTAGAGTCTTTTTCTGTTGGAACTCCGGTATTATGCAGCCGGCTTGGTGCACTGGAGGAAGTCGTGGAGGACGGGGTGACGGGTTTCCATTTTCAACATGATGATTTGGAAAATATAAAGACTGTGATTCGCTGTGCAGTAGTCTATGAAAACTATGCAGCTATGAGACAGAAGGTGTCGGAAAACTACGCTGCACGCTATACGGAAGAAGTGAATGTGAAGCAGCTGATGGCGATATATAGCGAGGCGATGGAGGAGCGTGATTATGAAGCAGCTGCCCCAATATAGAGTCGGAAGGATTGCGGATGCAGATATTGCAGCACTTACGTTTCAGGAGACGGTACACATGCTGGAACAATGGGCAGTCGAACGAAAGGACGGCTATGTTTGTATTTGCAACACGCATTCCATTGTCACAGCCGGGAATCATTCCGAGTTCCACGAAGCGCTCACTCAAGCCGATTTGTGTACTCCCGATGGTATGCCGTTGGTATGGGCGCTTAAGCTGTACGGATTTGAGCGTCAGGATCGGGTAGATGGTCCCAGTCTGATGCTCAAGTTGTGCGAACGTGCGCCACAGACGAAGGTGAGTATATATTTTTACGGCAGTACGCCGGATACGCTGGATAGCTTAAAAGAAAGAGTAGAACAGGATTACCCTGGAATCCGCATCGCGGGCAGCTTTTCACCACCATTTCGTGAGCTTCACCCAGATGAGGAGGAGCGGATCATTGATGAAATCAATGCGTCCGGCGCGCATATCATATTCGTCAGCTTAGGCTGCCCGAAGCAGGAAATATGGATGCATCGAAACAAAGACCGCATTCATGGCGTGATGATTGGAGTAGGGGCGGCCTTTGACTATATCACTGGAAAGGTTCGTAGACCGACACTAGCGATACAAAAGCTGGGGCTGGAGTGGCTGTACCGTCTGATCTGTGAACCGAAGCGATTATGGAAGAGGTATGCCTATAACAATCCGATGTATGTATACCGTTTTCTAAAATCTTATCGGCAAAACAAACGGCTTACGCTTTATCATAATCGGCTTGCAGGAAGAGATATAGAGAAGTGAAGTCGGTAAAAGCAGGATGCAATGAGACAGCATGTAAAAGGGGGAGTTGCTTTGAAGTTATGTGTAATTGGTGCAGGGTATGTCGGGCTGGTGTCGGGGGTCTGTTTTGCCGCACTCGGGAATACCGTCGTCTGTGTAGATCAGAATGAGGACAAAATTCATCAGCTGCGTGCAGGTGGGGTGCCGATTTATGAACCGGGATTAAAGGCTCTAATTAAAGATAATGTAGAACAAGGCCGACTAAGCTTTACAACAGATACGGCTGCTTCGGTGGAGGCAGCCGAAATTGTTATTTTGGCGGTCGGCACGCCTTCACTGCCAGGCGGAGAAGCGAACCTGTCCTATATTGAAGAAGCCGCATGCGAGGTGGCAGACGCCATGAATGGCTACAAAGTAATTGTCACCAAAAGCACGGTGCCTGTCGGAACGAACGAACGTATTCAAAATTGGATTGCGAGCCGCACAAACTATTCGTTTGGTGTGGCTTCGGTTCCTGAATTTTTACGCGAAGGCTCAGCAGTCATAGACACCCTACAGCCAGATCGAATCATCATCGGAGCTTCCGATCCGCATGTGTCCGCTGTGCTGACTACACTGCACGAGCCGTTGACGACAAATATCGTAACCACGGATATCCGTTCGGCGGAGATGATCAAGTACGCGTCGAATGCTTTTTTGGCGACCAAAATTTCGTTTATTAATGAGATTGCAAATATTTGCGAAAAGGTGGGCGCAGACGTTACACGCGTGGCACACGGTATGGGACTAGATCAGCGGATCGGTTCCTCCTTTTTGTCTGCTGGTATCGGCTATGGGGGTTCCTGTTTTCCCAAGGATACACAAGCTCTGATCCAAATTGCAGGTAACGTGGACTATGAATTCAAGCTACTGAAATCTGTGGTGGAAGTGAATCAGGGGCAACGTTTTAACGTGATTCGTAAACTGAAAGAGGCGCTGGGTGATCTGGAGGGAGCTACGATTGGTATATGGGGACTGGCCTTTAAACCGAATACAGATGACGTAAGAGATGCCCCGGCGCTGGATATCATGCAGTCGCTGCTGGAGGCAGGGGCGCAAATTCGTGCGTATGACCCGATCGCTACCGCTAACTTCCGCAGACTGCTGGACAGCTCGGAAGTAACGTGGGCAGATAGCGCACGAGAAGCGGCAGAGGGATGTGACGCACTGTGTCTATTGACGGAATGGGAAGAGTTTGGTGATATCGGGTTGGGTGAGCTGAATGAGCTTATGAAGTATCCAATTATGATTGACGGACGCAATGTGTACAGCGAAGAGCAAATCAGACAATCCGCCTTTGCATACTATTCTGTCGGCAGGCCACAGATGAACAATCTGGATGTAGATCGTCATCAGTCTGTAGTGAATCCGTAAAGGGGAGGCTGCGTATGAAACGATGGCTGAAGGTGACATTGGGGGCTGCGGCGATATTGGTCGTAGGGGCTACTGCCTACACCGCTTATGTGTATCATTCCTTTAAAACAGCGGCGAATGCGATGTATCATCCGCGCAGCATCGTGCAGCCTGGGGCGGTTTCTACCCTTGCAACGGACGGAGCAGGGCGATCTGTAGGTACAGACACTGGATCAAGTACACCCAATCCGGCAGCCATCTCCCAGTTCAAGCCGTTCACCGTGCTGGTGCTGGGCGTAGATCGGCGGCCTCACGATCCAGGACGATCGGATACGATGATCGTTTTGTCTGTTAACCCTGCCGAAGGTTCTATGTTGATGTTCAACATTCCGCGTGATACGCGAACAGAGTTGATCGGCAAGGGGCGTGAGGACAAAATCAATCACGCTTTTGCTTTTGGGGGCGTGGATATGTCGATTCGTACGGTTGAGCATTTTTTGAACCATCCGATAGATTACTATGTGCAGATGAACATGGAAGGGTTTGCGAAAATGGTGGACCTTATGGGGGGAGTGGAGGTTCATAATCCACTTGATTTTCAATATGAGGGCCATCATTTTGCGCAGGGTAATTTGAACTTGAACGGGGCTGAGGCGTTGGCCTACGCTCGTATGCGATTCGATGATCCACGTGGGGATCTCGGAAGAAATGCCCGCCAGCGGGAGCTCCTCAAGCAAATTCTGGCCCAGTCCATCAGCAAGGAAGGGCTGTTGAGGGTAAAGCCGATACTGGAGGCAGCGGGGGAGCAGATTCGCACAGACATTACCTTTGACGATATGACCACCTTCCTGACCCGGATCGGTCCGTCCCTCAAGCAGACGGATACCGTTGAACTGAAGGGACAGGGGCGTAAAATCAACGGCGTGTATTATTACATTGTGGAGGAGCAGGAACGCCAGCGTATCCATGGAGTGCTGGAGAAGCACATGCTTACCAAGGCCATATCGCCTTAGGTAAGCTTTATGTAGACGGGTGCCCTATTTGGGAGGTCACCCGAAATTTTCTTCTAAAGACTTCTAAACAAGGCTTGTCCCACATACATCTGTAGAGAATTCGGTATAGTCCAACAGAAGGAGGGGCAATGTGTGCTGTTTAGAAGGAGAGCGGCTTCGGCGTTCGTCCGTAAGCTATTATATTTTGCCATCATATGTGGATTGTTATGGCTGCTGTGGTTGGGTCTGCGTGGGGTGATGTCTACAGGCGAGGGCGATCAAGCGGTAGAAGCACTGAACGAGTTCTACACTATGGAGCAATCGGGAAATTTCGGAGGATCATGGGAGTTTTTTCATTCGCAAATGAAAAAGAAATTCGAGAAATCTACGTATGTACAGCAGCGTGCGCACGTTTTTATGCAGGATATGGGGACGGATACGTTCACGTTTGAACTGGGGGAGCCGCAGGCTGAATATGACATTCGTACCGATCCGAATGGAGAGGAGTTAGGGAAGGTTTACCGTATTACGGTCACTCAGCATTACAAGACCCGATTCGGTAATTTTGATATCGTACAGCCTTGTTATGTGACACAGGAAGATGAGAAATGGCGGGTGCTTTGGATATACAAGGACAAGGAATAGAGGTTGCGTGGTGTTTCTAAAAGGTTAAATATGGTACAATACTTCCAAAACCGGAAATGTAAAGTAAAATGGATAACAGCTTCACTCCGGATGGAAGGAGTTTCATAGTATGCAGCAAGCGACAGGACAGGTTCCCGTCATACGTATGGAGGGTGTGAGTAAAATCATTTCCTCAAAAGCGATCGTGGATGATCTGACGCTGGAGGTTCCGGCGGGACAGGTATTTGGTTTCCTCGGACCCAATGGTGCGGGAAAAACGACTACCATCCGTATGATGGTTGGCCTGATTTCGATCAGCAAGGGCGATATTCATATTTGTGGAGACAGCATTAATACCAATTTTGAGAAGGCCGTTTCCCATGTCGGCGCGATTGTTGAGAACCCGGAGATGTACAAGTTTTTGACAGGCTATCAAAATTTGCAGCATTTTGCGCGAATGTCTCCTGGGGTGACCCAAGAGCGCGTGGATGAAGCGATTCGTTTGGTGGGACTCGGAAACCGAATTCATGACAAAGTAAAAACCTACTCGCTCGGGATGCGGCAGCGACTTGGGGTAGCTCAGGCGATTTTGCATCGACCGAAGCTGCTCGTGCTGGACGAGCCGACCAACGGCTTGGACCCGCAGGGTATTCGAGAACTGCGGGATTATTTGCGTCAATTGACCCGTACGGAAGGAATTACCGTGTTCGTATCAAGCCATTTGTTGTCCGAGATGGAGCTGATGTGCGACCGTGTAGCCATTATTCAGAGCGGACGGCTGGTTGATATCAAGCAACTGAAGAATACAGGGGAGGAAGTGCAGACGGCAGAAATTGCTTTTGAGGTAAATGATGCCGAGCAAGCTTATGCGCTTGCTGGAGCAGGGCGCGTCGAAGGCAATCAACTGCTGCTTCACTTGGAGCGGGAACAGATCGCAGAGATGAACAGCCTGCTGGCTGCAAACGGAATTAAAGTATATGCGATTCGCCCAATTGCCCGTACGCTGGAAGATCAATTTTTGGAAGTGACGGGAGGCGGGTTCATTGGCTGATTTTTTCAAGTTGGTACATAACGAAAATCTGAAAATTTACCTGCGTGTGCGCACATGGATTATGCTGGGTCTGCTGGCGGTCATCACGGCTGCGATTCCGATGCTGATTTCCCTGGTTTCCGATCAGGTCAGTGTGTGGGATGGAATTGCGTTGACGACGTTGTTTACATTTTTCCTCAATACGACGTTTACAGTCATTGTAGCCGCTGATTCGGTGGCTGGTGAATTTACTTGGGGAACGATTAAGTTGTTGCTCATCCGACCTTGGACTCGCAGCAAAATATTGTTGTCCAAGTATATATCCGTGATTTTGTTCAGTTTGCTCGGAACGATCATTTTGATCTTGATGGTTACGCTGTCCTCATGGCTGATGTTATCCAAGGATGCACCAGCGGGTTCTGTTCCGCTGTTCAGTGATCCGATATCTTATGTAACGCTGAACTTTTTGTATAGCTATATCGCCTTATTCGTGACGATGGCCTTTGCATTTATGCTATCCGCAGTTTTCCGTTCCAGTGCCTTGGCGATTGGGCTGTCGTTGTTCATGATGTTCACCAAAACAGTCTATAACTCTATTGGCTTGTTCAGCACAGATCGTTATGAATGGACCAAATACGTACTATTTACACATATGGATCTGAAAAAATATCTAGATATGCCGCCGGGTACAGTAAGTTCCAGTCTAACCTTTTCGCTCACCGTGCTGGCCGCCTATTATGTGATTTTTATCGCCATTGCCTGGGTGGTTTTCGTAAAACGAGATGTTTCGACCTAAATGGAAGTGCCATAGAGTAACACAAAGGACGTTCAAATGCCTAGCATTTGGACGTCCTTTTATTATTTCAGGAATTTGCAAAATCCTCATTTAACACTATTTTATCCTGTATCTATGTCATTTTTGCTACACATTCTGAGTGTAGGGGTATATTGTAATCTATTTTCAGCAACAATCAATCAATAGGGTCATTTTGCGTTTAAAGAGGTAGAGAGAACAGAACAGAGGGGGGCCGCATGATATGCTGCAAAATAATCGTTTTTTTCGTCTGACTACTGGTATTGTCATGCTATTACTCATCATTTACTTGGGCACCAAAGTAAGCTTTATATTCAGTCCTCTCGTATCTTTGGTCAGCCTGCTGGTTGTACCCTTGATGCTATCTTTTTTCCTCTATTATTTATTGAGGCCGATTGTAGATGTAATGGAACGTAGAAAAATCAAACGATCTATCTCCATCTTGCTGATTTATTTGGTCATTGGAGTGTTATTGTTTGTTTTCTCATGGGGTGTGTGGCCTACGCTGCGTGATCAGGTAACCAATTTATTTGAAAATGCGCCGAAGCTCATTAAAAGTCTGGTTGATCAATTGAGCCAATGGCGGCATAATCAATCCTTGAGACAAGTGCTGCCTCCGGGTGAAGACCCGCTGTCACAACTGTCAGATACGTTGAACGAAGCTTTTTCGACACTGTCTGATTACTCGGTAAAGCTGGTATCGTTCGTATCCTACTTTTTTATCGTATTGGCTACTTTTCCTATATTGCTCTATTACATGTTGAAGGAAGGGAGCAAGTTTGGCCCTAAAATGCTAAACTTCTTTCCTAAAAAATATCACAAAGACGCGTTGGAGGTCATGGAAGATATCGATAGCGCGCTCAGCAGCTTTATCGTGAGTCGGGTGCTGATCAATGTCGCGTTGGGTGTGATGATGTTCCTTGGATTTTTAATTATAGGTTTGCCTTATGCCTTGCTGCTCGCTGTTATTTCGATTTTTCTTAATTTTATTCCCTATGTGGGGGCAGTGGCTGCTTCTATACCTGTAGTTATTATTGGATTTCTCGAATCACCTTCGATGGCGCTCTGGTCGCTGGTCGTGGTGATTGCTGCACAGCAAATTCAGGATAATTGGCTGTCACCTATAGTTTTTGGCAAACAGCTGGATATTCATCCGTTGACTGTCGTTATTTTACTGTTGGTTGGTGGCGACCTGCTCGGGATTCTGGGCATCATTTTGGTGATTCCATTGTATATGTGCGGAAAAATTGTCATACGTAAGGTGTACCAATTATTTTTGGAACGCAGAGTGGAGGATATTATGGAATGAATGGAGTGTATACTGATTTTACCCTGCTTCGGATTGCAGATCGGCTTGGCTGTCCTCCCTGTTTTTGCTGAAACTAGATTGGGTTTCGTCGTTTGACTCATCCGTAGAAGTTGACAACTCTACATCCTTTGTTCGGTTCATTTGACTTGTGCCGTCCAGTACACCGCCTTCAGATATGACCAATGCAGCGGTCGCCGTATTTCCGTACAGTTCACCTGTCGGCGTAATGGTCAGTCGTCCTTCTGTAGTAATGCTGCCGAACACCTTACCGGCAAGAATGACGTCTTGTGCGATGATGTCCGAACGTACCACAGCAGATTCTCCAATGACGACAGTACGAGTGCTGCGGATATCGCCCTGAAAATGACCGTCAATCCGAATATTGGCCTCTGCCTCAACTGTACCTACAAAGCTGGTGCCATTAGCGAGCAGTGTATCCATAGCTGGGGCAGAGAGCTTTTTTTTGGATTCCTTGAACATGATGGTTTTCCCCCAATCTTTTATTGTAAGGATTTTGAAAAGTCCTCATTGTACATACAGTAATGGATCGACAGGTTGATTATGCTTGACGATCTGAAAATGAAGATGAGGTCCCGTGCTTCTCCCGGTACTTCCTAACAGACCGATGGTCTGTCCTTTGTGGACACGATCTCCCGGAGCCACCTGCATGCCGCTCAGGTGCATATACCAGCTCTGGAGTCCGTCAGGATGCTGGATGATGATGCACTTGCCGCGGGCTCCGCTAGAAGCAGCCTCCAAGACGGTGCCTGCTCCTGCTGCATAGACAGGATCACCGGTTTGTCCGGCAATGTCCACGCCTGAATGAAAGGCAGATCTACCCGTAAAAGGGTCGCTGCGATAGCCGAAGCTGGAGGTCATTCGCCGTGAACCTACAGGCCATACGGAGGGATTCCCTTGTTCGGCAAGAGCCAGCCTACGGGTCTGGAGTAGCTGTGCGGCTTGTTTGCGCTCCAGATTCTGCTGTACGGCATTTGCTTGCTGAATAGAGCGGGGAACCGTACGTTCCACCGTGTCCAACAGAGATTCGATCTCCTGAAAATCATCCATTGCCTGGCGAGTTAGGAGGGCAGTATTTTCATGCACTGCGATCAGTTCACCTCCAATATGGCCGGAAGCATCCCAGGAGAGCGGCGTCATGGTCTTTTTATGGTTACTTGTGGCAGATGAGTTTCCGTGTTTACGAATGAATTGCTGCATTTGTTGTTCCAGCTCTGTTACGCGCTGAAGGCGTTCACGAATATTGGTGGCTTGATTCGTCAGCTCCATGACTTCCTGCCGTAGTCGCCCAATGGCTGCATCCTTGTCCGCTACCGTGACCTCCATCTGCAAACTCTGGACAGCAAGATTCGTTTCCATTTGGGAGATAATATGGGAAGAACGGATTTGCAGCCCGATCACGAGTGTAGAGATAGACGCGATCACAAGAGTCGGGACGAGAATGACAGCGGCTGTAGAGCATTGTAGCTGCTTGGGCGGTTGCTGTGCATCCCGAATAACAAGCAGGGTCATCCGGCGATTTAGGCTTCCTTTTTTCATAATCGCTCCTTTCCGGACATCGCTCCTATAGTGCTTGGTTACTATCTATTCAGCTTAAGAGGCAAACATGTCAAAAAAATTGGAGCTTAGTATAAAACGTAGATGAGGATTTTGCAAAATCCTAAGATATATAAGGAGGCTTAGACATGCTGTGGTTGCTGTTGGTTTTAATTGTTTTTATTTTTCAGACCGGGACGATCCTGCTCTTTGAATTTCGCAAGCCGTCCAAAGCGGTAGCCTGGCTTTTTATTTTGTTTTGCTTCCCGCTCATTGGCTTTGTCGTGTACTACTTTGTTGCACAGGATTATCAGAAGCGCAAAATGGTCCGAAAAGGGGGATCGCAGCTGTTTCGTGAATTTCGCGAGCGTCTGTGGGCGCAATCCAAAGTGATTGAACATGTGGAGCAAATGCATAATCCTCATTTCAAGCATCAGGAGCGTCTGTTTAACCAGTTAATTCGCATGTCGGAAAACCCGTTGACTGGATGTAATCGCACACGTGTGCTGACGAACGGTGAAGAAACCTTCGAGGCTATGCTGACAGCGATGGAACATGCACAACATCATATCCATGTGGAGTTTTACATATTTCGGGCCGATGAAATCGGAAGAAAGTTTCAAGAGGTTATGATCCGCAAGGCACGTGAGGGAGTAAAGGTACGATTCGTTGTGGACGGTGTAGGAAGCTACAATTTGCCTTATTCCTTCATTCGTACCTGTAGTGAGGCGGGAGTGGAATTTCATTATTTTCTACCTCCGTTTTTCGCCACTTTGGATCGCCGGATCAACTATCGCAATCACAGGAAAATCGTGGTGGTGGACGGCATGATTGGATTTGTGGGTGGGATTAATATAGGCGACGATTATCTCGGAAAATACCCCAAAGTGGGATTTTGGAGGGATACGCATTTGCAGATTGAAGGAGATAGCGTCTATTTTCTGCAAAATGCATTTCTTAGCGACTGGAAGCTGGCCTCAGGGGAGAGATTGATGGATGTGAATTTATTTCCTCCACATACCTGCACCGGGGATGAGGAAGTACAGATTTTGAGCAGCGGTCCCGATCAGGTATGGGATACGATTCAGGAAATGTGCTTTGGGGCGCTCACAGTTGCCAAAAAGCGGATTTGGATTACGACGCCGTATTTTATTCCCGATCCGGGCATTTATGAGGCGCTCAAGCTGGCAGCAGTCAGTGGCGTAGATGTGAAAATTATTATTCCCTACCAGTCCGATTCGAAGTTAGTTCATTTGGCGTCTCTGTCCTATGTACAAGAACTGCTGGAGGCAGGGGTGGAGTTCTACCAATATCGAAAAGGATTTATTCACGCCAAAGTGGTGATTGTCGATGATTTACTCGGCTCGGTCGGGACCGCCAATATGGACATGCGCAGCTTTTTCTATAATTTTGAGTTGACCGCTGTAGTTTTTGCTAATTCAGCGCTGGAACGGCTTTCGGCAGATTTTGTAGAGGACATTTCCAACTCCTCACGCATAGATTTAAACGTGTTCCGCAGACGGCCTCGATCTCAGAAAACAGCTGAAATTCTAACTCGCATGCTCTCTCCACTCCTTTAAAGGCGATTTTCGACGTTTTTATCGCTATAATCCCACTTTATTGTGATTTATGTGCTCTTTGCTAACTTTTTTGCGCAAAATCGCAGTTTTATGGTATACTATTCATATAACACAAGCGCGGTAAAGGAGAGGGGACTGCGGATAGCAGCCCCTTTTTCGGTCCAATATACCATACTGTAACGGGGGGATTTATATATGAGTGTAGTGAGCAAGGAAGTCCAAAATCTGTCTGAGATCACAGATGTGACCGGAGAGTTGACCAAGATCAGCAAAATTCCAGCTAATCCGAAGAACAAAGTAAAACGCCTGTTTCAGCGTGCAGCCATGATTGTGGTTGGTGCAGCTCTGATGGCAGTGGGATTGGAAATATTTCTGGTTCCTAACGGCGTTATTGACGGAGGCGTTACAGGTATTTCCATCATGGCCTCCAAGATTACTGGCTATCCACTCGGCATTTTCCTGACCCTGTTGAACCTTCCATTTTTACTTATCGGCTACAAACAAATCGGTAAAACCTTCGCTTTATCCACATTATTCGGTATCGTCGTTATGTCCATCGGAACCGCGTTACTTCACAATGTAAGTGCATTGACTCCTGGCGAACCGCTGCTCGGCGCTATTTTTGGGGGCGTCATTCTCGGTGTTGGGGTGGGTCTTGTGATTCGGTCCGGCGGCTCGCTGGATGGAACAGAGATCGTAGCTATTCTCGTCAGTGAAAAAACTCCTTTTTCGGTCGGTGAGATCGTACTGTTCGTAAATATCTTCATTCTGGGAAGTGCAGGTTTTGTGTTCGGTTGGCCGAATGCCCTGTATTCCATGATTGCTTATTATATCGCCATGAAAATGATTGATATTACGATTGAAGGTCTGGATCAGTCCAAATCGGTCTGGATTATTAGTGAAAAATACCGTGATATCGGGGATGCCCTGACAGACCGTCTTGGACGGGGCGTCACTTATCTGGAAGGTGAAGGCGGCTTTACGGGTGAAAGCAAGAAAGTGATTTTCGTCGTCATTACCCGACTGGAGGAAGCGAAGCTGAAGAGCATCGTTGAAGATTGGGACCCGCACGCTTTCGTTGCGATCGGTAACATTCACGATGTGAAGGGCGGACGCTTTAAGAAAAAAGGAATACACTAGCGCAAGGGGACAATTTCTCAGCCTAATGGCTGCGGGGTTCGTCCCCTTTTTTGTTCTTCCAAGTATGGATCAGGTTCGGTGTGCCTTGGTGCGCATATGCTTGAGGACGTCTTCTACGGGCTGGGGAGGAACCTTGTCGATCAAGTCGCCTACCTGGTTTAGTCGTTCCTCAATATTCAGCAAATGGTAGTCAAGTGGTGATACATCTTGCCGTACCTCTTCCCAGGTTAGCGGAGTAGAGACCGTAGCGCCGGGGCGTGCCCGCGGGGTATAAGGAGCGGCCAGAGTTTTCCCCTGATAATGCTGCAAATAATCAAAATAGATAGCTGTTCCACGATCCTTCTTTAACCGTTCGAGTGTGAACAGATGCGGGTGCTTTTCTGTCACAAACTGCCCGACTAATAGCCCGATGCTGCGAAGTTCATCGAAGGTTATGCCTGTACGGATCGGAACGATAATTTGTACACCTGTAGCCCCGGATGTTTTGGGAACGGAATCCAAACCAAGCGAAGCCAGTACTTCACCGACAATAGAGGCTGCCTCCATAATACGTGGCTCCACCTCTCTGGATGGATCAAGGTCTATCATCCATTCACAGGGCAGCTTGCTTCCCGCTTCATGTAGAGAGGGGTGGAATTCTAACGCAGCCTGATTACCAAGCCAGAGAAGTTGTGGCAATTTGCCGAGCACAATATATTCAATACCGTCATGCAGAGCGGTTTCAATATAGTCCGGCCGAGGACGTGGGGCATTTTTTTGATAAAAAAAATCACCATGAATCCCATGGGGCCAGCGGATGACGGTCAGCAGACGATGATGGCAATATTTGAGCAGGAAGGGAGCCAATACCGCGAGCTTGCGAAGATATAGCGCCTTAGTCACGCCTGCTTCAGGCCACAGCGGTTTATCTGGGTTTGTGATAGGAATTTCCTGACCTTCAATGGTAATTGTACCTTTAACAGCTTGTCCCATAGTGCTATCCTCCTTTGGCTAATATGCAGCAAAATCTTTATTTACAGGCTGATTGTTGAGCTTATAGATCTACATATGGTTTAACATGAACGTGAAGTGCTGAATTTATCCATCAAAGGGATTGACAAGATACACTATGTATCATAAATTTATAATAAAAAATACGATATGTATCTATCAAAGTGTCTTGAGCAGAGGTAGAGGAGGAGTTTGCTTGATTGAAAAGCAAGGCGGAGGGCTGGTATTCCTGTTAAGTGTCCCTCGGAGTGGAAGCTCGCTGCTTACCGCCATTTTGCAAAACCATTCCCGCCTGTTTGCCACGCAGGAAATGTGGTTTCTGCTCAGTTTATATGATCTTCCTCAGTCACATGCACGGCCATATGGAGGAACAGGGATACTTCGGCAATTTTTTAAAGGTATGGTCCCCTCCGACGTATTGGAGCAGGCCTCCCGTTCGTATGCACTTGAAATATATAATGGTTTGCTTCAAGGAACAACAGCAGATATGCTTATCGACAAATCCCCGCGTTACTATACGGTTCTAGAATTTATAGACCGTTTATTCCCTGCTGCCCGTAGGCTATGGCTTATCCGGAATCCTTTGGCCATTGTGGCCTCATTCAAAAAGGTTAATCAGCTACGGAATGGACGTTTTCAACTGCTGGAAGAACTGGGGAGCCCGCATTTTAATATGAAAATGACGGATATTACGGTTGGTTTATTCCGTTATGCTCATTATTTTGCTACACCTCATCCACTTGCATACCCGCTTAGATATGAACAACTCGTATCCAATCCAACGATGGAGATCGAGAAGCTGTGCGGTTTTCTGGGAATCAAGTACGAGCTGGGGATGGAAAAGTACGGGGACTTTGCGGATACGCCCAAATCCAGTCTTTTTTATAGTATGGGAGCGGGTGATCCCTTCGTAGGAGAGCATGAGCAGGCGCATCAAGATTCGGTACATAGCTGGCAACACTTGTTGAGTAAAACGGAAATTGAGCTGTATTGCAGAAGCATTGGGTCCCGCATGTTTAGGCAGCTTGGTTACGCGGAAGCGCTGGAGCAGGCTGAACAGATGACTGGAGTCCGCTTTGAAGATGAGCCGGATATAGAGCTGCTGAGTCGACGTACACAACAATTCCTCCAGCAAAGCGGCTTTGAATGGAAGGCAGCTTATCGGATGCTGGAAGAACAGGATGCAGATAACAGAGAACTCATGACAAATGCAATCCATCATACTCCACCTCAAGATCCGACATGGATGCATGTGGACCAGAGCGTGAACGATCGACGGATCCAATCACTGGAAAACAGGTTGGCACATAGCTATGAGGAGCGGAACCGTCTTATCGCTCAGCTCCAAAGCTATCAACGCCCAAATCAAGGTCTCCGATATCGAAGCCTCTTTGCCCGTAAGCTCGGGCGTTTGGCGTCTGTAGTGTTATCAAATATAGGAAAAGAAAAAGGGGGAAGAACGTGAGTGCGATTGCCGGAATCTATAGCTTTGGGCATGAGTCCGTATGCACCGAAGAAGGCGGGAAAATGATGCAAGCCCTGCGAAAATATCCCGCTGACCGCGTATGCGCTTGGTGTGAAGGCTCTATTTTTTTGGGTTGTCATGCCCAGCATGTGACCCCGGAATCTGTTCATGAGCGTCTTCCCTTCCATGATGAGCTAAGAGATTTGGCAATCACAGCGGATGCAATTATTGACAATCGTTCCGAGCTGTTTGAACGGCTGGGAGTTGAGCAGGAACGGCGACAAGATATCACGGACAGCGAGCTGATTTTGCTGGCATATGACAAATGGGGAGTGGATGCAGCCGGTTATCTGATAGGTGATTTTGCCTTTGTTATTTGGGATGCCAAGGAACATCGATTATATGGTGCTCGAGATATGACAGGCAATCGTACGTTGTACATCTACCAGCATGACCGAGGATTCGCGTTTAGCACGGTAGTCGCTCCGCTTTTGGCCCTGCCCTCTCTGCGAAAAGAATTGTATGAGCCATGGCTGGCCGAATTTTTGTCCATCCGAGCCATGCAGGAATCCGTCGATATCGGAACGACCGCATACAAGCATATCAACCAGCTTCCTCCTGCACATTGGTTCACGATGGAGGAGGGAAAGCGAACCCTTCATAAATATGCATGTCTGGATGAGGTAGAGCCACTGCGGCTCAAAACAGGGGGCGAGTACATAGAAGCTTTCCGCGAGGTGTTCACACAAGCGGTCACTGCCCGACTACGGACGCATCGCGCTGTAGGGGCTGCTCTAAGTGGAGGGCTGGATTCTGGAGCGGTTGCCAGCTTTGCCGCACCATCGCTGCACTTGCAACAAAAGCCGCTGCATGCCTACAGCTATGTGCCTGTTCAAGATTTTACAGACTGGACACCGCCTACATTGCTGGCGAACGAACGAAGCTATATTCAGTCTACGGCTCGCTATGTGGGCAACATTCACGAGAATTATATGGATTTTGAGGGGAAAAGTCCGTTTTCAGAAATTGATATTTGGCTGGAACTCATGGAAGCACCCTACAAATATTTTGAAAACTCCTTCTGGATCAGAGGTTTTTACGAAAAAGCACAGGAGCACAATGTCGGTGTACTGTTGACCGGGGCACGAGGCAACTTTACCGTATCGTGGGGCCCTGCACTAGACTATTATGCCCGGCAGTTTCGTCGTTTGCACTGGTTGCAATCCTTTCAGGGATTGTGGCGGTACAGCAAGCTTACGGGCAGGCACATGTCACATCTACTCCCCGTAATGTTGAAAAAAGCGACTTCACTTGAATCTCATTCATGGTTGCGGCGTAGCAATCGAAGTCCCGTTCCTTCCCTGATTCACCCGGAGTTTGCCAAACGGATGCATGTAGAAGATATTCCTGTATTGAGCGGAACAGGTTGGATAAAAAATGCCGATCAGACGAGAAAAGAGAAGTTCTCAAATTTGGCGATTGCCAACAAAAATGGTGTGGTTGCGACCAAACTTTCACTACGTTATGGCCTATGGGAACGTGATCCGACCGGGGACAGCCGGGTAATTCGTTTTTGCTTATCGGTGCCTTTTGAGCAGTATGTGCAAAACGGTCGGGACCGTGCCCTCATTCGTAAAGCCATGCGTGATCATCTACCTGATGATGTTCGGTTGAACCAGCGGGTACGCGGCGTGCAGCCTGCCGATTGGCTACATCGTATGCTTCCTTGCTGGGATACGTTTATGGGGGAGCTTCAACTGATGTGTCATGATTTACGAGCCGCCGAATATCTCAATATTGAGTTTATTAAGACGGCTATGGCGAAACTTCACCACCCCCGCCCTGAGCAGGCGTCTGATCCGAATATACGACTACTAATGCATAGCCTGATCGTGTACCGTTTTCTCTGTAGATTGAACTGATTCAGATTGATCCGGGCGGACAGTTCGTCATTCGTTGGAGGGGAGGTGATGAAATGAGTAAAAAAGAATGGCAGGAACCGACGATAGAGGTGTTGGATATTAGCCAGACCATGGCGGGGAAAGGCTGGAGACAGATTGATTGGGTGTCCGACCACGATGCCGATATTTACAATCCAAGCTAATAGATGGTTATACATGCAGCCGATGTTGGACTGGAAGCCAGACAGCTCGGCCGATAACGATTGAATGAACGAAAATAGCATAATCCATTGGACTCGTATTCAATACAGAGCCGTCTTTATTTCTTTCGGGTTAGAGGTTTTGCCCAAGAAATAAAGACGGGATTTTTAAGGACAGAGGAGTGAGTCCTACCGTGCATGACAGGAGTGCAAATGTTAGTTGGACGAAATATACAGCCTTTGGACTCAGGATTGCCAGTGAACTGAATCTGCCTGAGCTGCTCCTGGCAGCACCGGAAGCAGTAGAGGATGTAGTCATTCGACAGGCTGATTTGACTGCATGGAGTGGTCAGCTGGAACAGGCCAATTTTGTGATGCTGGATGAACGATTTATGTTCCAAATACCAGGCACGGCCATTTATGCCGTCAGGGAAGGCAAGGAAATCGAGGTAAGCATATTCTCCGGGGCCGATCCTGACACCGTGCGGCTATTTGTGCTGGGTACATGCATGGGTGTTCTGCTGATGCAAAGACGAATATTACCTATTCACGGAAGTGCGGTCGTCATTGGGGGGAGGGCCTACGCATTTGTGGGTGAATCGGGTACGGGGAAATCGACACTGGCGGCTACTTTTAGGCAGGCAGGTTATCAGATGGTTAGTGATGACGTGATTGCTGTAGAAGCTACGGCTTCCTCAGCCATCGTGTATCCAGCTTATCCGCAGCAAAAGCTGGGGTTGGATAGCTTGCTCCAACTGGAGGCTTTACGGGAGAACAAGCATGCACGCACAATAAATCACATACGGTCCCTAACGGATGGCAATTCTGTAATGCCACAATACAGAGATCTGCGTATGCTTGCAGATGAGCTGAATAAATATGCCGTACCCGCCGTAGATGAATTTTTTAACGATCCGCTGCCCTTAGGGGGCGTATTTGAGCTAGTGGCAGATTCACCAATCCGTGCGTTGATGCGCGAAGGGGAGTTAGTGGCAGTTACGGAACAGCCCTTGAACGTTCTGGAGTGCTTGCATACATTACTACAACATACATATCGTAGGGTGATTATTCCGCGAATGGGTTTGAGTGAATGGTCGTTTGATACAGCGGCTAGGATGGCTCGTAAAGTAGAGGGCTGGCGGCTGCTGAGGGATAGTTCCGTCTTTACTGCGTCCGAGGTTGTACAACGGGTACTTGATATCATTCGTAAGGAGGAAAAGAGTTATGGGAGCCACTAATCCAGCTAAAGATCAGTATCGCGTCATTTACGGTGAAGAGGTCTACGTCAGTGATATGGACGGGGAAAAAGTGATGATGAGTATTAACACTGGTAAATATTACAACTTAGGCTTCACAGGAGGACGAATCTGGGAACTGGCAGAATCCGGTCCTTCACTTGGCGATATCGTAACTGTCCTGACGAACGAATATGAGGTGGACGAGGAACAGTGCAGACAGCAGGTACATACCTTTGTGGCTGAGTTGGAGCGGGAAGGACTGTTAAAGCTTCTACGGGAGTCGGTATAACATGCGGATACAACGGCTTCTTCTCCTGTCTCCAGAGGTCAGGAAATTGTTGCCGGAAGCCTGGCTGGAGCTGGGATGGGCGAGGCTGCGCCAGCGTCGTTCTTTTGGGGATTACTCAAGGGTTTGGGGTATATGTACGGAAGAAACTCCATGGCAGTGTGATGTCGGGCAGGAGAAGTCCATTCAGCAGATCTCGCACGCTGTGGAGCTGGCAAGTCGTTATACTCCTTGGCGCAGTAGTTGTCTTGTACAAGCCGCTGCGGCGATGACGTTGCTGGGGCGCAGAAAACTGGACTGCACGCTGTATCTGGGCACAGCCAAAAATGCCGCTGGACGCTTGGCCGCACATGCATGGGTACGTAGCGGACCGATTTATGTTACGGGGAAACGGGAGATGGAAGCATTTACGGTGGTGGGGATATTCGGGAGACGTGCTGTGACGGATACAAATACGAAGATGGCGGATAAAGGGAGTTCAATGCTTTAATGCGATGATACAAAAGAAGTCCAAAGAATCGAAGGAGAAGAATGCATGCCCACCAAGTCTGTTTTGGAACTTGCGAATTGGAATGAGGATCAGGAATTAACATTGTTACTCTCTCTATTGGGGAAAGACGTTTCTCATTGGCAGGATAAGACTGCTGCTACCCAGCTGCGTGGGATGGATTGGGTCCGCTTTTTACGTCTGACCGAGCACCATCGAGTGGTACCTACGGTGTATCTCCAACTGAAAACATTGAATCATCCGTTCATTCCCGCAGAATTGTTGCGAAACCTTCAGGCGCAATATCATCGAAACACGCTTCGCATGCTCCATCTTCAAGCAGAAGCCGGGCGTCTGACCAGGCTGCTCATAGCTCATGGAATCCGTGTGCTTATGCTGAAGGGTCCTGCTCTGGCGCAGCAATTGTACGGGGATGTTTCTCTGCGTACCTCCAAGGACATCGATTTACTCATTGCCCCTGACGATATGGATGAGGCTGAGCATTGGATGAAGGAAGCCGGATATGCGTCCAAGAGCGGGGAAGTGCGTGTCCTTGGCAGTTGGAAATGGAAGGACCATCATGCATCCTACCTCCATCCGCAAAAGCGGGTAGAGATAGAGTTGCATTGGCGTCTTCACCCGGATGGGGGTGGGGAACCCTCTTTTGACGAGCTGTGGAGCTGTCGGCAAATGGGTAAAGCTACAGGGGCCAGTCGGATGGTATCGTTGGCACCTGCCGACAACAGGATTGCCATGACGTCCTGTATGTATACGCTTGGCAGCGAGCATCAATTTCTGTACTTGAGTGCGCATGGTGCGCGTCACGGCTGGTTCAGGCTGCGCTGGCTGGTTGACATCGACAGGCTTGCGGCATGTGCTGTCGATTGGGAGGCGCTACTGCCGATGATGCGCCGCTACGGGGGCCTGCCTGCTGGCGGGCAGGCCTGGGCGCTCGCCGCTGCGCTGTTGGGTACGCCGATACCAGAGCCGATGCGTCCGGTATCGGCTACCCGGCAGGCGCACAGGCTCGCGCTGAGCGCGCTGGCCTTCATGCAGGCCAGCGTTCCCGCACCATACCCGATTGCCAACGGGTCGGGTACAGGTAGGCTTGCTCCATCAGAGCTGCTGCACAGCAGAGCTTTGGCGGAGCAAGCGGAGGCCGCCCCTCCGGATGGCGGTCCTTCATTGTGTAGTACCTGTGGCGAAGCAGCCATGCTTGCCACCGGTGGCGTTGCTAGCATCACAGAAGATGCCAGTCACGACGACTATAGCCCGATGAGCACCGCTACCAGTTGTGCCCCCATTACTCCAGCTGTCGCCTCCAGCCAAGTCATGACCAGAAACACGGCGGCTGCCCATCAGCCGGTCAGCCGCACTTACTTGCTTTCCTTAAAAGAGCCAAGACACCGACTAAGTTACCTCATCAGCCGTTTGTTTCCTTCTACGGGGGATTCAGCCGTTTTTCCACTGCCTCGCCAGCTGCATTTTTTGTATATCCCTTTACGTCCATTTCTTTGGCTGAAGCGGCGATTTTCAAAGCACTGACTCGATAAGGAGTGTGCATTATGGTTCACCTGCGATTATATATGACAAAGCTGTATAGCGTGAACGGCGGTGCGTTATTTCTCAATATTGGATGTATGATCATTGTTAGCCTGCTGGAGGGTTTTGGCATTTATATGCTTGTTCCTATGCTGGCGGCCATCGGCGTATTTGTCGGTCATTCAGGGATGCCATTTCTGTCTGATGGATTGGATCATTTTTTGGCGTTCATTCCTAAAAACTGGCTGTTGCCGGGGATGTTGATGGTTTTTGTAGTGCTGCTTACAGGGCAGGCTTTGCTTCAGCGTTACCAATCCATCCTGAATTCGCGGATTCAGCAGCGTTTTATGCGTTCTCTGCGAGTAGACGTGTACACTTCCTTTATGAAGGCGCAGTGGGCTTTTTATTTGCGTCAGCGTAAATCTGATTTTAGCCATGTGATGACGACTGAGCTGGCGCGTGTCAGTCAGGGAACGAATTTGCTTCTTCAACTGACTACAGCCGTCATGTTTACGCTGATCCAGATTGCGGTGGCTTTTTGGTTATCCCCCTCTTTAACCGGACTGGTATTTCTGAGTGGATTGGGGCTGTTTGTCGTGTTCCGCCGCTCCATTCGAAATGCCAAACAATTAGGTGATCGTACGACTGAGCTATCGCAGGTTTATTTTGCTGGAATTACGGATCACATGAACGGCATGAAAGATATTAAAAGCAATCTGTTGGAAGCGGCGAATATCCATTGGTTTCGCTCCCTGACACAACGAATGGAGGATAATACGACCCAATTTGTCCGGCAAAATGCGACCACACAGTTTTTTCATCGTACAGCGGCAGCTGTTTTTGTCGCTTGTGTCATATTTATATCGCTGCAGTGGCTGCATGTTACTCCTGAAAAACTGATTGTGCTGATTCTTATATTTTCCCGCTTATGGCCCCGATTTGCCCTTATTCAAGCGAGTCTGGAATACATCATGTCTATGATTTCCGCTTTTGAAAGTGTCACCAAGGTGCAACAGGAGTGCGAAGCTTTCTCCGATCCATCGGTATTCAATCTATCATCTGCAGCTGTACGGCAACCCCTGTCCCTTCGTCATGGAATTGAATGCAGCCATCTGGGTTATCGCTACGATGGTGCAGCAGAGCCTGCATTGCGTCGTATCAATTTGTTCATACCCGCGCGGGGAATGACAGCCATTGTAGGGAAATCGGGAGCAGGTAAAAGTACAATGGTCGATGTCCTGATGGGTTTTTTACGTCCAACTGGGGGGCAGATTACAATAGACGGGCTTGTTCTGGACGACGAATTGTTGCCCCAGTGGCGGCAGTCGTTTGGCTACGTGTCACAAGACCCATTTTTATTTCATGCGACTGTCCGCGAAAATTTGATGCTGGCAGATAAGGATGCTAGTGAGCAGCAACTATGGGAGGCGTTACATTTTGCAGCCGCAGACAGCTTTGTATCCAGACTGCCCGAAGGGCTGGACACGGTCATTGGAGATCGCGGGATTCGTCTGTCTGGAGGAGAACGTCAACGGCTAGTATTAGCACGGGCTGTCTTGCATCATCCTCCGGTACTTATACTAGATGAAGCGACAAGTGCGCTGGATGGTGAGCATGAAGCTGCAATTCAGGCAGCACTGGAACGGATGAAAGGTCAAATGACGTTGATCGTCATCGCTCACCGCCTGTCAACCATCAGACATGCGGATCAAATTGTCGTACTGGATCAAGGCGAGGTCATACAGCAGGGGAACTACCGCCAACTGGAACAAGAGGAGCGGGGGGCGTTCAGTCAGCTACTATCGTATCAAAGCAGTCTCACCGCCACCCCTTAGCCAGACTTTTCTGTAACTCAGCTTAAGTTTCTTTACGTTTGGCAGTGCTTCTTTTCTTTTTGACTGGAGTCGGAGAGATGTTCTCGCCTGCAACAGCCTGCTGTGCTGTTGGGGCTGCTGGTTTACGCGCAGGACGTTTTTTCGCAGCAGGGCCGGGATCGGTAACGACAGGTTGCACTGCCTCGATGCTGGCCTGAAGGGCGGCCATTAAATCTACTACGTTGGTCTGAGGTTGTGTTGGGGCGATTCGCACCTCTTCACCAGCCACTTTATGCTGAATGAGATCCAGCAGACGCTCGCGGTACTGATCCGTATACTTCGCTGCATCAAAAGGTGTAGATAGCTGCTCGATCAGCATTTTTGCCATAGTTAGCTCCTTCTCTTTAACCTCCTCCTGCCCCGGTAAGTTAGGAACTTGAGCAATGGGGCGAATTTCATCTGGGTAAAACATCGTCTCCACCGCCAAGCATTCATCCAACACCCGAATAGCCGCCAGGCTGCTTTTAGAGCGGATGGAGATTTGGGCAATCCCGATTTTCCCGGTATCCTTCATCGCATTCATGAGCAGCTTATACGCATTGGAGCCAGCTTGATCCGGGGACAAATAATAGGTTTTCTGAAAGTAAATCGGATCAATTTCCTGCAAATCCACAAAATCTAAAATGACAATATTTTTATCCGCTTGTCCGCTAACTTGCTCCAGTTCCTCCTTGTCGAACATGACAAATTTTCCTTTTTCATATTCGTAGCCTTTTCCAATTTCCTCCCACTCAACCTCTTTATCACAAACGGGACACTTTCGTACATAGCTAAGTGGGCTTCCACACTCCTTGTGAATATAACGCATGGAAATGTCCTTATCCTCCGTCGCTGAAAACATTTTAACGGGCACATGAACCAGCCCGAAGCTGATTGCGCCTTTCCAGACCGTATGCATACCGCCAGTCCCCCTTTTCTTAAATCCGCATTTTGCACCTTCGATTCCGGTCAACCCGGGATATGAGCATATGATTTTTCACTTAGTATGCTTCGTACAAGTGATTGTATGAGGTGCAAATGAAGACTGCGAATTACTTCTGCTTGTGCATGGTTACAACAATTTTGGTGCATAGTAAGGCATATCCGATTCAAAAGGAGGTACACAATTTATGTCCGGAAAATCCTTTCCTCGGCAAATCAGGCATCGTGTAGGTCAAAACCATGTCGCCTTTCGGGGACCCGCCGGAGGAGAACAGGATGCATTGCCGCCAGAGTTTGCCCTTTCCCATGGAATCCAACCGCCTTTTCCCATAGCTGTGGCTCATGTGGATTTGGAGGCTGTAGTTTCAACTTCGCCTTCTCATAGCATCCCTTCATTAGATGTTGAACGGATTATAGATGAAGACTAGGTGAACTATATTTCTGAATGAATGCAGACAACAACAATCAGGAGGGGAAGAATAGCATGAACGTGGAACGAGCAAAAGCTATTTATGATTCATCTGAAAATATTGCCGTACAATTGGATGGTAAACCGATCTGGATTGAGCATGTAGACGAAGCGAACGGTATGGCCACTGTACAGATAGGTAGCAGACCCACCAATACCCAAACCGTCCGTGTGGATCGTCTGGAAGAACAATAGAAGAGGAGCACCAAAACCAGATTTTTTTCCATAGTATGGGGTATAGCTGTAGAAAGATCTTGGACTGCTGTAGTCTTTCATCGCAGAATGCTGCTTGAAAGGTCCCACTCCAACAAAAAAAGGCTCGCAATTGCTCAATGAGCAATTAGCGAACCTTATTTGTAATAATAAATGCAGTCGAGAGAGCATGTTAAACGCCAGACAAGTTAATTTGAAGGTGCAGCTGGTTCCTTTCTATGACCTTTATACTGCTATGGCCCTCAAATGTGGTGAAACCATTAGTTTAGCCTCTGTTGCTAATTGAACATCTTCCACCGACAAACCCGGAGCAATTTCTTTTAGCATCAGCCCTTGACCCGGAATAACATCGATGACAGCCTTTTCTGTTACTATGGTCTTTACAACATTTACAGCGGTCAGGGGCAGTTTACATTGTTCCAGTATTTTCGGAGCTCCATTTTTGTTCACATGCTCCATGGCTACAATCACTCTCTTGGCTCCGACCACCAAATCCATGGCTCCCCCCATGCCTGGCACCTTTTTCCCTGGGATCATCCAGCTTGCAAGGTTGCCTTTCTCATCGACCTCCAGAGCACCCAGCACGGTGATATCCACATGCCCTCCGCGGATGATGGAAAATGAAAGTGCACTGTCAAAAAAGCATGCTCCTTCCATAGTTGTAACGTAGTTTCCGCCTGAATCGATACAATCGAGCCTTTCTTTTCCCTGAGCCGCTTTGGGGCCTACACCGAGGATTCCGTTCTCCGCCTGCAGCATAATATGAATGTCCTCGGGGATATAGTCCACTACCATTGTAGGCAATCCGACACCAAGGTTGACAACTTCACCATTTTTGAATTCCTGGGCTATTCTTCGAGCAATGAATTCTCTGTTATTCATGCGTTTTCACCCACCTTTACAATTGCGTCGACAAATATTCCGGGAACGTTGACATGATTGGGGTCAATTTCACCCGTCTTTACGTATTCGTCTACCTGAGCAACTACATACTCTGCCGCTGTAGCCATAACCATATTGAAGTTACGTGAAGAGCCGTTGATGACAAGATTCCCCGCTTCATCAGCCTTATGGGCTCTAATTAATGCCACATCGGCTTTGAGCGGCAGTTCGAGCAAGTATTCCTTTTCATCAATTTTGATTTTCTGTTTTCCTTCCTCTACAACGGTGCCTACACCTACAGGTGTTAAAACCCCGCCCAAACCGGCTCCTCCTGCGCGTATTTTTTCAGCGAGCGTGCCTTGCGGGAAGAGTTGAACCTCCGCTTCTTTCGTCATCAGGAGCCTTCCCGTTTCCGGATTGGAGCCGATATAGGATGCAAAAATTCGCTTTACTCTGCCGCTTTTTACAAGCTTATAGATAGATAATTCTGGTGTGCCTGTGTCGTTGGAAACAATCGCAAGATTGCTGGCGGGATTGGTGTCGACAAGCGCACGAACCAGCTCCTCCGGAAAGCCTCCTGCCAGAAAACCTCCGACCATCACCGTGTCTCCGTCTTTGACCTTCTTAACTGCTTCTTCAGCGGAGATTACTTTGTTATTCATGGTTCCTTCTCCTTATATATATATTTTTAGGAAAGCAAACTTTATTGGAGATAGTCGTAGAGGACTCTTCCATATGGAAGCGTTAAATCAGCAATAAAATGTTTCCCGCCAATATAAGCTTTAACCGGCAAATCTGCCACTGGAGCGTTGACATGGGGGATCAAGCTTAATCTGGCAGGCCCTGACCAGGCGCCTTTTACAGTAATGTTCTCGAGATTATACGCTACTAATTGAGCGATTTTGGGGGTACCGTCAACATCAGGAATTAGCTTTAAATTAACTTGCGTTTTTGCGATGGCTTTTGCCGTTTCCTTTTCATCAAGAATGTTATATTTGAAAGGCATAGTTCCCGTGGCCACCAGGACGTTGTTATAATGCAATGTACCCGTCAGCGTCTCCGTCTCCTCAACGATCAAGCGAGGCTTTGCCCATTTTTTCGGAAATCCCCAGACTTCGCGTCCCCCCAGAATAGCAGGCGCGTTATCCAAATACATTTGGGCGACAAAATTGCAGGGTTCTCCTTGAAAAGTACACGGAATGACAATACCGCTTTCCTCATAGCATCCTAAACCGGATGAATCGGGCATCTTGATCCATTCATAGGAAACGGTATTGCTTCCATCCGGCTGAAGAGGTTCCGGGACCGCCTGTCTAATCGCAGCGGGATCGGTCTCATAGGTAATGATAAAAAATTCCCGGTTGATGAAGCGGTATGGTGGGCGCCCGTAGCTGCCGCTAGCCGCAGGCATAGATTGGAGTGAAAGTACATCTTTTTGATTCATAGCGATCTCCCTTCCTTTTAAGAGATAGTTCTAAAAGTCATCCTGAACACGCACTTTAAATGAGCGCATTTTCAACCAGCATCGCTATTCCCATTCCTGTTCCGATGCATAACGAGGCGATGCCGTAGCGTGAAGATCTTCGCACCATTTCGTGAACCAACGTAGTCAATATCCTAGCACCGCTGGCACCGACAGGATGCCCGATCGCGATTGCGCCGCCATTGACATTCACCTTCTCCGGACTGACCCCTAGCTCTTTCACTACCGCTAATGCTTGTGAGGCAAACGCTTCATTAATTTCAAAAAGATCAATAGCATCGATGGATATACCTTGCTGCTTAAGAAGTGTCGAAATGGCTTTCACTGGCCCCATTCCCATATATGCAGGGTCAACGCCAACAAGTGAATAACCCTTGATATATGCCAATGGCTTTAATGCATGTTCCTTGCATTTGTCTTCCGACACTACAAGCACGGCCGCCGCGCCATCATTGATTCCTGAAGCATTTCCGGCGGTTACCGTCCCGTTCTCCTTAAACGCAGGTTTTAATTGAGAAAGTTTTTCTTGCGTTGTATTTCCTCTTATGTGTTCGTCCTCTGTGAAAGAAATAGTTTCTTTTTTGGTTTTGATCATGACCGGAACAATTTGCTCTTCAAAAAGCTTCTTGTTTTTTGCTTCTACGGCTTTTAGCTGGCTTTGATAGGCAAATTCGTCCTGTTCAAGTCTTGAAATTCCATATTTCTCGGCAACATTTTCTGCGGTAATTCCCATATGGTAATGGTTGATCGGGCACGTAAGGCCGTCGGCCACTAGGGAGTCTACCAACTCACCGTTGCCAAGTTTGTAGCCGTTTCTTGCATTCCTTAGCAGGTAAGGGGCATTCGACATGCTCTCCATGCCTCCGGCCATGACGATGTTGCCTTGTTCAGCCAATATTGAATTGTAAGCTAAAGCAACGGCATGAAGTCCTGAACCGCAAACCGTGTTTATCGTTGTTTCGGGTACATCAATAGGGATACCGGCTTTTAATGCCGCCTGTCTGGCAGGATTTTGTCCATTGCCCGCCTGAAGAACATTTCCCAAATAAATCTGATCAATCAAAGAAGGCTCTAATTTACTTTGCTGAAGGCATGCTGTCATCACAGTTGCTCCCAGTTCGGAAGCGCTTAGAGGCGCAAGGGTTTTGTTAAAAGAGCCGACCGCTGTTCTCAACGGGCTTACTAAAGCTACTTTTTTCATTAAAAACTCACATTCCTTTCGCTGTGTTCAAGACACAATACATCCATGATTGCACTTCAATTCGTAATTTCCGCTCTTAACCTACGAGATGTAGCGACTGCAAGATACATTTGCATGCGGGCATATCATGGTGCCTAAGACAGTGAGTGTGACGGTTCGATCGCCTTCTCTCATTGGAAATTAAAACCATTTTCATCATAGTTCTAATGCAGATTTTGCTCAATGTCCAAATATTTACACATATCTATGTACAGATGTTTATAGGGCCATATAGTCCACAATAAATAGGCCATTCTAACGTTTTCTGTTAATTTCTTAATTTTTCTGAAAATTATGATCATAAATTGAATTTTCTGTTAAAAACGAAAGTTCCAATCCATAGGTGAAAAAGTTTTCTTCGACCAATATCTTCTAACTCATCGCTGGATAATAAAAAAAGCCTCCAGAATTTTCTGAAGACGGCTTTGCCTTTCAATATTCATGATCTTCGTCCTAGTGTGCCAGTTTGCTTCTCGTTAAAGGTGTCACTCGAAAGGGCGGTTTTTCGCATGAACTAAAAAAGAAGCCGACTTGCTTGAAAGCAATCGGCTTGGAACATAAAACTTCAACAACTCACGAAAAATGTACATCTTCTGTCGCGAGTAAACGCACAAAACGATTGCCAAGCATCCCATTATGATGAGCTACGATTTGTTCACCGCTCAGCACCTTGCTATCAAATGTACTATGTGCATCCAATACGAGTACGTTGTTCTGGTATCCCAGACTATAGGCGCTTCGGCAAGTCGTGTCGAGGCAAAACTCGGTCTGCATCCCCGCGATTACGAGTTGATCGGCCCCCAGTTCCTTCAGTACATGGCCCAATTCGGTTTGGTAGAAGCTGTCCCAGGATGATTTACGGACAATTCGTTCATGAGGAAGAGGACGCACTACGTCGGCGATGGCCCAGCCTACACTGTTTTTTCGGAAATCCTCATCCGCTTCATCGGTATGCTGTACAAAAATCACCGGTGTACCTGTAGCTCTGGCTTTGTCCAAAAGCTGCTGCAAATGCGCTACAACTTCCTGCTCACGATACAGCTTCTCATCATACATGAACATCGCCTGCTGAACATCAATCATGAGTAAAACGGTTTGCCCCATCGTTTCAATCCCTCCCTGTGTGTATCACTAACTTACAATAGCATGTCTTCATGCCTTGCGGCGACATAAGGTGAACTATATAATAAAGAACAAGTTGGAACGGTCCGATTCGGACGAAAGGTGATTAAAATATATGACAATTTCGCAGGAGCAGTTTACGTTCCATTCTGTCTCAGAGGCACAGACCGGGTCATTGGCTGGTTTTTTGGCAGCCAAAGCGGTTCCCGGAACGGTGATTGTGCTGGATGGAGATCTGGGAGCGGGCAAAACTGCTTTTTCCAAAGCTTTTGCCGGTCATTTAGGTGTGCCGGGTATCGTAAATAGTCCAACCTTTACCCTCATAAAGGAGTACGAGGGTCGATTGCCTTTGTATCATATGGATGTGTACCGGATTTCCCAGGACGAGGCGGAGGATCTCGGGCTGGACGAATATTTTTACGGGACAGGAGTATGTCTGGTGGAATGGGGTAGTATTATACCGGATATATTGCCGGAGCAGCGGCTTCACATGTATATAGAAACAACGGATGTGGGGGAGCGCTTGATTCACCTGACCGGGTACGGCGAGCCTTATGAACAATGGTGCCGCAGTTTGCGGGAGAATGGAGTTTGAATCATGCAAAGAGAGCATACAGATGTGAATGTAAAGCCGCGTGAGCGGTTTTTGACGTTAGATACAGCGACGACCGTGATGGCGGCCGCTCTGATGAACGGAAGAGAATTGCTGGGAGAAAGCAACGTCTATGGCGAACGTAATCACTCCGTGCATGTGATTACCGAGCTGGAACGACTGCTGAATGAAGAAGGGCTGACACGAGATGATGTAGATGGTATTGCAGTTGGTGTTGGACCGGGGTCTTATACCGGTATCCGGATTGCGGTGACCGCAGCCAAAACACTCGCTTGGGCCTGGGGTATCCCGGTGACGTCCATATCCACTTTGCATGCTTTGGCGTGGGGTGGTTGGAATCGCGGCATCGAGATGAAGGGACAAGAAGATAAAAATGAGTCTGTGAGTAACGGTTCGTCCGGAGCACAGGCAGCAGACTGGATTGTGCCTGTGCTGGATGCGCGCCGTGGTCAGGTTTACACGGGGCTGTTCGGCGTGAATACAGTTGACGACACCGAGAGCCCTCAACGGCTGGAGCCAGATGCAATTCGCTTGATGACTGCTTGGACCGATGACCTGCTGCAACGGCTGGAGGCTTTGCCTTCTGAAGAGCGTCCTCCAGTCATTTGGCTAGTCGGTGAAACGGCGGTTCACGCCGAAACAGCCGAGCGCCTGCGTGCTTGGAGCGAGCTACGTATCGTACCTTATGAGCTGGAGGGAAGATGGGTTGGCCGCCTTGGGGCGGATAAGCTGCTTCGTCAAGAACATGACGAGCTACATACGCTGGTTCCTAATTATACCCAGCTGGCTGAGGCGGAAGCCAATCTGCTTCGTCAGCGCTGAAGAGAGCGGTGAACAACATGGCAAAGAACATACAGCGGGAAGAGAAACTTGAGTTTCGCTTGATGCAACTGGATGATATTCCCGATGTGCTGGAGATTGAGCATGAAGCGTTCACGCTGCCGTGGACGGAGGAAGCATTCCGCAATGAGCTGACGATGAATCATTTCGCTAAATATATGATTATGGAACTAGACGGACGAGCCATTGGTTACGCAGGCATGTGGACGATTATGGATGAGGCCCATATTACGAATATTGCGATTCGTGAGGCTTATCGCGGACGCAAGCTTGGGGACAAGCTGTTGGATGAGCTGATGCAGACGGCCTCTTATTTAGGGATGGAACGTATGACGCTGGAGGTGCGGGTAACGAACCGGATCGCTCAGGGCTTGTATGAGAAAAAAGGCTTTAAGCCCGCAGGTGTGCGCAAAGGCTATTATTCGGATAATAACGAGGATGCCGTGATCATGTGGGCGGATCTTCCCGCGCATGGGGCATCCGGTGAACAGGAAGGAAGCGTGCAGAAGCAATGACGCAAGAGGAAAAAGCAGGTACAGGCTCCGCCTCAGGCGAGCCTTGCTATATACTGGCAGTGGAAACGAGTTGTGATGAGACGGCTGTTTCCGTCGTGAAAAATGGTACAGAGGTGCTCTCAAATTTGATTTCCAGTCAGATTGAAACACACAAAGCCTTTGGTGGTGTTGTGCCAGAGGTAGCTTCACGCAAACATGTGGAGAGCATCACCTATATGCTGGACGAGGCCATGCAAACATCGGGAATTACCCCTCGTGAGATTTCGGCGGTTGCCGTGACACAAGGACCAGGACTGGTTGGCGCATTGTTGGTTGGAATTGTCGCTGCCAAGAGTGCTGCCTTGGCGTTCGGCAAGCCATTAATCGGGACGCATCATATCGCGGGACATATTTATGCCAATCAGCTGGAGCATGATATCGTATATCCGTGCATTGCTCTCGTTGTGTCAGGAGGACATACAGAGCTGGTGCTGATGGAGTCCGAAGGTCATTTTCAACTCATTGGTCGTACAAGAGATGATGCGGTTGGGGAAGCCTACGACAAAGTAGCGAGAGCGATTGGGTTTCCGTATCCCGGTGGCCCGCATGTGGATCGTGTGGCTCATGAATCGGAGGAAGTGGTTACTTTGCCGCGTGCATGGCTGGAGCCGGATTCTTATGATTTTAGCTTTAGCGGTTTGAAATCTGCGGTGCTGAATGTAATTAACCAGACGAAAATGCGCGGAGAAACCGTTCATGTCGGAGCGATCGCAAGAGGCTTTCAAGAGTCGGTCGTCGAGGTGCTGGTGGAAAAGGCGATTCGTGCCATGCGTGAATACGGTGCGAAGCAGCTCCTGCTTTGTGGCGGTGTGGCTGCTAATCGCGGACTGCGTACAGCATTGCGGGAGCGCTGTGAGCGCGAAGGAATCGAGCTGCTTGTACCATCGATGAAATATTGCACAGATAATGCAGCGATGATCGGCGCTGCGGCCTACGCCAAATGGAAGCGCGGGGAATTTACCTCATTGGATATGAAGGCTGATCCAGGGCTGTCTCTGGAAGAATGGTCTGTCCAAACTTAATTGAAGAAGAATGAGCAAGACACGGCACAGTTGAGTCGTGTCTTTTTTGTTCCGCTCCATAACTATCATAAAATATAAATTCAAGAGGATAAAATACAGGAGTTTGAGCAAATGAATGGCAGCCTCTCATTCACTCGCATTATTCGTCACAATTGTTCACGATTTTTCATGATCCATCAAAAAAATCAGGAATTTTGATATTGCCCGAATAATGATGTGATTTGTCAAGTTGTGAACAAAGTTATCCACATATACCGCTTCGAATGTGGATAACCGAGTCTAAAGCAAGCAGGCTAAGACTTTTTGAAGATAACAAGTTGGGGGATATGTAACACCTTTAGTTCTTGTGAAATCTGTGGATAATGTGGATAAAAGGGTGGATAAATTTGGTTTTCATTTGAAAATGGCTTTTTATCAATAAAAAAATGGCCCAAAAGGCCATTTTTCAATCTCATTCATACACATAAGCTGTGGATAATCTTGTGTACAAAAATATAGAAGAGGAAAATGTGAAATTTTTAAGGCTAAGATTTTATGCAGTAGTTTTTATTCTTCTAACAGCTCTTCCCAAGAGGTATAGGTTTCAGTCAATTCCTGTTTATGGGTGTCGAGTTGTGCCTGAATATTCTGAAGCGCTGTGTAATCCTGATAAATCTCAGGCAGGGTCATTTGTTCCTCCAGCCCTAAAATTTGTTCTTCCAGCGTTTTGATCTGGTTTTCCAATGCCTCCAGCTTGCGTTGACGGCTACGTTCCTCGCTTTTGGCTTGTTTGTCTGCCGCATAGGTGGCGGCGCGTGATTTGGATGTGGTCTCGTCTGTCACAGATGCAGAGGTAGCCGATGTTTTGCCGCGTGTGGCCTGATTTGCCTCCAGAGCTTCTTGCGCAATTTCCTCTAACTCCTGCTTTTTGGCTACATAGTCATCATAATTCCCCAGGAAATGTTCTATCCCCCCAGGATGAAGCTCGATGACACGTTCCGCCATTTTGTTCAGGAAATAACGGTCATGGGAAATGAACAACAGCGTACCGTCATAGTCCATCAAAGCCGCTTCCAGCACTTCCTTGCTAAACAGATCCAGATGGTTGGTAGGCTCATCTAGAATTAACACGTTGGCTTCGCGCAGCATGAGCTTGGCCAGAGATACACGGGCTTTTTCCCCTCCGCTTAATGCAGCTACCTTCTTAAGTACATCGTCACCGCTAAACAGGAAATTACCTAGCACTGTACGAATACGTGCTTCTTCCATATGAGGGTACTCGCTCCACAACTCCTCCAGTACGGTATTGGCGGGGTTCAGGTTCGTCTGCTCCTGGTCATACAGGCCGATTTTGATTTTCGTGCCCCAGTGGATGGAGCCACCAGCAGGTTTAAGTGATCCGGTCAGACATTTGAGCAACGTCGATTTTCCGATCCCGTTCGGACCAATCAGTGCCACGGTATCTCCACGTTTTAAATCGAACGATGCATGCTGGAATAAAGGCTTTTTACCTTCATACCCTACAGAGAGGTCACGTACCTCCAGTACTTCCTTACCTGACATATGGGCTGTTTCAAAGGAAAAATGAGCCTTTTTCAAGTCTCCCATGGGCCGATCCATACGCTCCATTTTATCTAGCTGCTTGCGCCGACTTTGAGCGCGTTTGGTCGTGGAAGCCCGCACGATATTACGTTGTACGAATGCTTCTAAACGGGCAATTTCTCCTTGCTGCTTTTCGTAATGCTTCAGATTCGTTTCGTACTCGGCAGCCTTCAGCTCCATGTAGCGGCTGTAGTTGCCTGTATATCGAGTAGAACGATGGCGTTCAATTTCAATAATCGTCGTTACCAGTCGGTCCAGGAAATAACGGTCATGTGATACAACCAGCAGAGAACCGGAGTAGCCGCGCAAATAATCCTCCAACCAGGTCAGTGTTTGAATATCCAGATAGTTGGTTGGCTCATCGAGCATAAGGACATCTGGTGCGAGCAGTAGGATGCGCGCTAGCGCAAGCCGAGTTTTCTGTCCTCCGCTCAGAGTAGCTACGGGCGTCTCAGGTGCAAATGAACCAAAGCCCATACCGTGCAGCACGCTGCGAATACGGGTCTCCATTTCATAACCACCGTGATCCTTGAACCAGTCTGAACGACGTGCATAGCGTTCCAGCAGATCTGCGTAGCGTTTTTCGTTTTGAGCATTGGCCAGGTCAGCGATGTCCTGTTCCATTTGCCGCAGTTCCCGTTCCGCTTCAATCAGGGGAGTGAACACCAGCATCATTTCCCCCCAGATAGAACGGTCAGAATTCAAGCCGCTGTTTTGCGCCAGATAACCGATGCTGGTCTCCTTCGCCTTGAAAATTTGTCCACTGTCATAGGATATTTCACCAGCAATGATTTTGAGCAGGGTCGATTTGCCTGCACCGTTCACACCTACGAGTCCAATACGTTCACGTTCCAATATTTGAAGGTTAATCCCGTCCAGAACGGGCTCAATTCCATAAGATTTAGTAATTCCGGTTACTTGCAATAGCATAGCGTATCGTTCCTCCATTACATTTTGCACAGTTCTACCTGCTTTCTTCACAGGTACCTTCCTTCCAGTTTACATGAAATTACCCACTATTGCACTGCTTTCACCCTGTAAACCCTTGAGCCGCGTGTAGTCAATTTGTATAAACAATGATAAACTTAAACGAGAAGTGAAAAAGAATGAAAAAAACTTGCAACGTACAGCACTTACTGACAAATGGGACAATAGTAACGTTTTAAAGATTATCGACGATTGTGCGGGAGGGCGGATGTGATGGATGTCTGTAATGTGAAGAACGCGCTGCGTTTGCAGCAACGGGAAGCGCGTGACTCCATGGACCCGCTGACAAGGCAGAAGGCATCGGCTGTGGCCTGTCGGCATGCAATCGAGGCATGGGAGCAGCTTAGAATAGACAGAAACGGAGATAAGCTAACCTTATTTAGTTATCTCTCTTTTGGCAGCGAGATTTCGACGACTCCCCTCATTGAGCATTGCTGGTCACAGGGAGATCGTGTCCTGGCCCCAAGAGTGGACCCGGTAACTCGAACTATGGAGCTGAGGGAGATGGATCAGTACGGAGATATTGTACCCGGCATCTGGAACATCCCTGAGCCTGCTTTGACATGCAAGGAATGGTCGCCTGAAATGTGGACGGGAATTGACTGGGTTGTTGTGCCCGGCTTGGCCTTTGATCGTCGTGGGGGCAGGATCGGCTACGGCGGAGGCTATTATGACCGCTTTACCGTACAGGTAGAGGCAGAGAAGCGTAACAACAGCCATGCAGGTCCACTTTATGTCTCGCTGCTGTTGCCGGGACAATTGCTGACACAGGTGCCCATGGAGCCAAGGGATTTGCGAGTGGACGTGCTGTTTACTCTGGATGGACGCTTAGATTGTGATTATTGACAAATGATGAATGAAGTAAAGTTGGGTATGTGAAAGGAGTTGTGAGGGAGTCGTGGATTCCTTTACTCATTTTAACGAACAGGGACGGGCTCGGATGGTAGATATTTCGGGTAAAACGTCTACGATTCGTACAGCAGTTGCCGTGACTCAGATTACGATGAATCCGGCTACATTGACGGCTGTAAAAGAAGGAAGAATCGGCAAGGGTGATGTTCTTGCTGTGGCCCAGGTCGCAGGGATTCAAGGCGCGAAAAAAACGTCAGACTGGATACCGATGTGTCATCCACTGGCCCTGACAGGCGTGAACATTACTTTTTCCGATAATGGACATGATGTGCTTCATATTGAAGTTGAAGTGAAGACCGAAGGTAAGACAGGTGTAGAAATGGAAGCTTTGACAGCGGCTTCAGCCGCAGCGTTAACCGTGTATGATATGTGCAAGGCGCTGCAAAAAGATATGATCATCGGCCCTACCATGCTGCAATCTAAAACAGGTGGCAAGCATGGGGATTTTCAAAGGGAGGACCACCGGGAACCTTGACATAGACAACATTGTCGCCGAGAGGGTACTGTGATGTGATGGAGGATGCAGCGTGGCTGTTTCTGATTTTCAGAAGAGAAAGTATTCTTTCATGATAGGAGAAGGGTGATCTTATGGTGTGGAAAACGGCGATCCTAACAGCCAGTGATAAAGGGGCAAGGGGAGAGCGTGAGGATACAAGCGCACAGGTCATCCGGGAACTCATCGAAGAAGAACTGGGCGGAGAGATTGTGGAATACCGGATCGTTCCCGATGAACCGGATGAAATTATTGCAGCTTTAATCGAAATGACCGATTATTTTCATGCAGACCTGGTACTAACTACGGGTGGAACCGAGCTGGCGATCCGTGATGTGACACCGGAGGCGACTAGGCGGGTTGTGGAACGGGAAGTGCCAGGCATGGCGGAAGCCATGAGAATGATCGTGATGCAGAAAAATCCAGCGGCTATGCTATTCCGTGGAATCGTAGGAATACGCGGACGTACACTGATCGTCAATTTGCCAGGAACGCCCAAAGGTGTGCATGAAAATTTGGCAGCGATAATGGACCAACTTCCAGAAGCGCTGCTTATGGTGACAGGCCAGTTCCGGTAGAAGGCAGCACATCGTGTGTGGTATGATACCTATAGAATTTATAAGGCCGTATACGGACAGAGATTGTTATTTTGTCCGTCAACATAAGGAGGATTACTACACATGCCCAATATTGGAGCACCGGGTTATATTTTGTTAATTATTCTGGCGCTGCTGCTATTTGGTCCGAACAAGCTGCCTGAGTTGGGTCGAGCTGTAGGGCGTACATTCCGTGAGTTTAAAAACGGGGCACGCGATATTTTATCAGAAGATGAACGGACTGAGCGTAAAGACAGCAAAGATAGTGTGGTCAAAGCATCACAAACGACGTCTTCAGAAGTTCAACCTCAGCCTGAGGAAAAACGCTTGTCATAGATTTAGTGATCGATTCTTGATCTTGTACAATAAACAAAAGCCTCTTCTTCAGTGAAGGGCTTTATTTTTTAGGAGGCGCTGCTGCGTTCCGTTCAGAAAGGAGGAGTGGACTTGACCCCATCAGAGCATGAAATGCCGCTAATGGAACATCTGGGAGAGCTTCGCCGCAGAATTATCTATGTGCTAATTGTATTTGTATTGGCACTGGCTGGTGGTCTGTTCGCGGCGGGTTCTGTCTATGACTGGCTTATTCGCTCCGGTTCGGCGCAAGCTTTTCAGTTAAACGCGTTTTCCTTTTGGGACGGGATCGGTATCTACATGAAGATCGCCATGATCATCGGGATTGCGGTGGCGCTACCGTTTGCTTGCTATCAACTGTGGAAGTTTGTCAGCCCGGGCTTAAGACCACAAGAACGAAGTGCGACTTTGCGGTATGTGCCTTATGTGCTGCTTTTGTTCATCATTGGGACAGCTTTTGCTTATTTCATTATTTTCCCGATGGCGATTCAGTTTACATCGTCTGTCACCAAAAGTATGGGATTACAGGAAACGTACGGGATCGCACAATATTTCACCTTTATGTTTAATATTGTACTACCTGTAGCGCTGCTGTTTGAGCTCCCCCTGCTTATCATGTTTCTGACGGGGATTCATATTTTAACACCAATGCGGCTTCGCAAGTGGCGGAAGATTTCTTATTTTCTGCTTGTGTTCGTTGCGGTTGTCATTACCCCGCCGGACTTTATTTCCGATTTTTTGGTGGCGATTCCGTTGCTGGTGCTATATGAAGTGAGCGTGTATTTGTCTTCGGCCGTGTACCGCAAGCAGCTGCGTGCACAGGAGGAACGTGAGGCCCAATTGCGTGTAGCTTCAGAATAATAAGGCAGGACCTGAATGGCTCAGTAAACAATTTATTCGGGTCCGCGCTACATGGCAATTGCAGATGATGAATGGCATTTGTATATCATGACTATTTATAGAGCATAACAGCAGCAGCTTAGCTACCTTAAAAATAACCATTAGCCTTGAGTTAACGGTTATTTTTCAGATAGATGGATATAATCGGGAAGGGCTGTCCATAAAAATTCCCATAAAAAATACATTAGGGACTTGAAATTCAATCCCAAGTTGAGTATCATAAAGTTGGTTGTTAGCACTGACGACTGTCGAGTGCTAATACATACAACATAACAACCAAATTACAGGATAAAACACTTAATAAGGAGGCTATTTTTTCATGATCAAACCTTTGGGTGAACGCGTATTGGTGGAAGCAATTGAGCAAGAGACAACGACTTCCTTCGGGATCGTACTTCCTGACTCTGCCAAGGAAAAGCCGCAAGAAGGCAAAATTATCGCGGTTGGCGCAGGCGCATTGAAAGACGGTGCCCGTATTCCTCTGGAAGTAAAAGAAGGCGACCGTGTCATTTTCTCTAAATACGCTGGAACGGAAATCAAATATGAAGGTAAAGAATATTTGATTATGAAAGAAAGCGATATCCACGCGATCATCGGTTAACCGGAACCCGGACAAGACCTGAATATAGGAATTGAAACAAATCATTCATAATCCATAGGGAGGTTTATCACAAATGGCTAAAGATATTAAATTCAGTGAAGACGCTCGTCGCTCTATGTTGCGCGGGGTTGACGCATTGGCTAATGCTGTTAAAGTAACACTCGGACCGAAAGGCCGTAACGTTGTACTGGAGAAAAAATTCGGTAGCCCGCTCATCACCAATGACGGTGTAACGATTGCAAAAGAAATCGAGCTGGAAGACGCGTTCGAAAACATGGGCGCTCAACTGGTTAAAGAAGTAGCAACCAAAACGAACGATGTAGCTGGTGATGGTACGACTACTGCTACTGTTTTGGCTCAAGCCCTCATCACAGAAGGCCTGAAAAACGTAACTGCTGGCGCAAGCCCAATCGGTATCCGTAAAGGGATCGACAAAGCGGTTAAAGCGGCTGTTGCTGAACTGCAAGCCATCTCCAAACCAATCGAAAGCAAACAATCCATTGCTCAAGTAGCCGGTATTTCCGCTGCTGATGACGAAGTAGGCGAGCTGATCGCTGAAGCTATGGAAAAAGTGGGCAAAGACGGTGTAATCACTGTTGAAGAATCCCGCGGTTTTGCAACAGAGCTGGAAGTGGTTGAAGGTATGCAATTTGACCGTGGCTACATTTCCCCGTACATGATTACAGATACGGACAAAATGGAAGCTGTACTGGACAATCCGTATATCCTGATCACAGACAAAAAAATCACAAACACTCAAGAAATCCTGCCATTGCTTGAAAAAATCGTACAACAAGGCAAGCCACTCGTTCTGATCGCTGAAGACATCGAAGGCGAAGCACTGGCTATGCTCGTTGTTAACAAACTGCGTGGTACATTCAACGCTGTAGCTGTTAAAGCTCCAGGCTTTGGTGACCGTCGTAAAGCAATGCTGCAAGATATCGCTGCCCTGACAGGCGGTCAAGTGATTACAGAAGAACTGGGTCTGGACCTGAAAACAGCTTCCGTAGACCAACTGGGTACAGCACGTCAAGTGCGTATCACTAAAGAAAATACGATTGTGGTTGACGGTGCTGGAAACAAAGCCGACATCGACGCTCGTGTTAGCCAAATCCGCACGCAACTGGAAGAAACTACTTCCGAGTTCGACAAAGAGAAACTGCAAGAGCGTCTGGCTAAATTGTCCGGCGGCGTAGCAGTCATCAAAGTTGGTGCGGCAACTGAAACAGAATTGAAAGAACGCAAACTGCGCATCGAAGATGCCCTGAACGCAACCCGTGCTGCGGTTGAAGAAGGTATCGTATCCGGTGGTGGTGTAGCGCTCCTGAACGTATACAAAGCAGTTGCAGCTGTTGAACTGCAAGGCGACGAGCAAACAGGCGTGAACATCGTGTTGCGCGCTCTGGAAGCTCCAATCCGCACCATTGCTGCTAACGCAGGTGAAGAAGGCTCTGTAATCGTTGAGCGTCTGAAACGCGAAGAAGTTGGCGTAGGCTTTAACGCAGCTACTGGCGACTGGGTAAACATGATCGAAGCTGGTATCGTGGACCCTGCGAAAGTAACTCGTTATGCATTGCAAAACGCTGCTTCCGTAGCAGCAATGTTCCTGACTACCGAAGCGGTTATCGCTGACAAGCCAGAACCAGAAAAGGCTGCAATGCCTGACATGGGCGGCATGGGTGGAATGGGTGGAATGATGTAACAAAGGGTCTCAAAACCCTGTAATACCGCTATTTAAAGGGCTCCCGCGAGGGAGCCTTTCTTCGTTAAATCACGAAAAAATCGCATTTCTTGCAAAGGGAGATGATCTTTCGTGAAATTGAAGTTCAATATATCTGCAAAGTGAATTCTTATTTTCTCATTAGCATCCTTTTTCATATGTTGAACACATAGCCGAAACAGCAGATACCATGGAAGGTGAGAAACTTTCAAAGTTGTTAAACGTTATGATAGCTGCTAATCAATATAATTTGGATGTTGATGATGTACTTTCAAGGTTTAAAAAAGACATTGATGCCGTTACTCAACTCCCGACATCTACTGATATGTACAGCCAACAAGTAGTACCCGACTACATTGCATGGTTTGGTTACGAAATGGCCTACTATTATTTAAACAGAGAAAGGTACAGTGATGGTTTTAAACAATTGTTATTTGCAATGGTAAAGTCACATATAATTAATAATGAGACTTACTTTATAAATTGTATTGGCCTGTTTATGCGTTTCCAAGTCTATGCGACTCCTGAAATCAAAACAGAGTTCTCCAATCTAATTGAAAAGGTGTGGATAGGTAATGTTGAGAAAAATGGGACTGTTAATTGTTGTGAGTAGCTTTTTGGTTTTTATAACCGTACCTGGTATCCAGATTCTTGTACAGGTTGGAGGTTCTTAATCGTCATTAAAAAGCTCTGCTAACCTTATGGTCGGCAGAGCTTTCTTCAGTGTAGGAATTACCACACGATTTACCCGAATATCTATTTCTGAGGTGATCAGCATGAACCATACATATAAAGTGTTAAAATCGGATTTAGAACTATTTGCTGCTGCATTAAGCCAGGCAAGAGTATATATGGTTCAGCCGTTGAACGAGGGTTTGATAGATATTGTGGATTACAGTGGAGCAGTGGAGAATATTACACCGGAGTCGGTTAAGATTAACGGAACCTTTTTCATGAGGAATCAGTTTGAATTTAGAGTAGATGTAAAGGGCTCAACTGGGTAACTGGTATGAGTCTACTTTTTAAAAGTTCGTTGATAACTACAACAAAAGAAACAATGGTAGCCTAGGACGGGAAAACCAGCTAATAGTTGTCAAGCTACAGTGTGGAAAATATTTTAAAAACTGAT